>OHAH01002309.1_pt1 | contig 10127 bp, 8 predicted proteins | sample 1577071 | NCBI WGS metagenome assembly OHAH01 (sample SAMEA3541520, study PRJEB24748) | human gut metagenome | biome: human gut; feature: human-associated habitat; material: faeces | place: China | collected 2012 | reverse complement strand
GTTAAGATTGAAAATAACAGACCGTTAAAGTCTCTTTCCGACAGTTTGAAAGGTAAACAAGGTCGTTTCCGTCAGAACTTGTTGGGTAAGCGTGTTGACTACTCCGCTCGTTCGGTTATTGTCGTAGGTCCGGAATTAAAGATGCACGAGTGCGGTTTGCCGAAGAATATGGCTGCCGAGCTTTATAAGCCTTTCGTTATCCGTAAATTGATCGAACGCGGTATCGTGAAGACGGTGAAATCTGCCAAGAAGATCGTTGACCGTAAGGAACCGGTTGTTTGGGATATTTTGGAGTACGTAATGAAGGGCCACCCGGTATTGTTGAACCGTGCCCCGACATTGCACCGTTTGGGTATCCAAGCGTTCCAGCCGAAATTGATCGAGGGTAAGGCTATCCAGTTGCACCCGTTGGCATGTACGGCATTCAACGCCGACTTCGACGGTGACCAGATGGCTGTTCACTTGCCTTTAGGAAACGAGGCCGTATTGGAAGCACAGATGTTGATGCTTGCTTCTCATAACATTCTGAATCCGGCTAACGGTGCACCTATTACTGTTCCTTCCCAGGATATGGTGTTAGGTTTGTACTACATAACCAAAATGCGCAAGGGAACACAAGGTGAAGGTCTTGTTTTCTATGGGCCGGAAGAAGCAACGATCGCATATAATGAAAAGAAAGTGGATATCCATGCTCCGATCAAAGTATATGTGAACGACATAGATAAGGAAGGTAATCCGGTTAAGAAAATGGTCGAAACTTCTGTCGGGCGTTTGATGGTCAATGAATTTGTTCCGGAAGAAGTCGGTTATATTAATGAAGTATTGGGTAAAAAAGCTCTCCGTGATATCATCGGTAAGGTGATCAAGGCTTGTGGTGTTGCCCGTACGGCTCAGTTCTTGGATGATATCAAGAATCTGGGTTATTATATGGCTTTCAAAGGTGGTTTGTCCTTCAACTTGGCTGACGTTCTGATCCCACCTGAAAAAGAGGCGTTGGTGAAAGAAGGTTATGACGAAGTTGAACAGATTATGAACAACTATAACATGGGGTTCATTACCAACAACGAACGTTATAACCAGATTATTGATACTTGGACACATGTTAACAGCAAGTTGTCCGATACATTGATGAAGCAGTTGACTGCTGATAATGATGGTTTCAACTCTATCTATATGATGATGGATTCTGGAGCCCGTGGTTCTAAAGAACAGATTCGTCAGTTGTCCGGCATGCGTGGTTTGATGGCAAAACCGCAGAAAAGTGGTGCAGAAGGTGGTCAGATTATTGAAAACCCGATCCTTTCTAACTTTAAAGAAGGTCTGTCCGTGTTGGAGTATTTTATCTCTACTCACGGTGCTCGTAAAGGTTTGGCCGATACAGCTTTGAAGACTGCTGATGCTGGTTATTTGACTCGTCGTCTGGTTGACGTATCGCATGATGTGATCATTAATGAAGAAGATTGTGGTACGTTGCGTGGTTTGGTTTGTACGGAATTGAAGAACAATGATGAAGTGATCGCTAGTCTGGGTGAACGTATCTTGGGGCGTGTTTCCGTTCATGATGTTATTCATCCGTTGACAGGAGAAGTAATCGTTCGGGCCGGTGAAGAAATTCGTGAAGATGCGGCTAAAAAGATCGAAGATTCTCCGATCGAAAGTGTTGAAATCCGCTCTGTATTGACTTGTGAATCCAAGAAAGGTGTTTGTGCGAAATGTTATGGCCGTAATCTGGCTACGAACCAGATGGTTCAGAAAGGTGAGGTTGTGGGTGTTATCGCAGCACAGTCAATCGGTGAACCGGGTACTCAGCTGACACTGCGTACATTCCACGTCGGTGGTATCGCATCTAACGTGGCAACAGAAAACAGTATCACTTCTAAATATGACGGTGTTCTGGAAATCGAAGAACTTCGTGCTGTGGATAGCGAAGAAAACGGTAAGAAGTTCCAGGTTGTTGTCAGCCGTTTGGCTGAACTCCGTATTGTCGATCCGACAACGAAGATCGTATTACTGGCTCACAATATTCCTTATGGTTCCAAATTGTTCTTCAAGAATGGAGATACAATCAAGAAGGGGGATGTTATTATCGAATGGGACCCGTTCAACGCCGTTATCGTATCGGAAGTTTCCGGTAAGATCGAATTCGAAAGTTTGGTTGAAAATGTTACTTACAATGTTGAAAGTGACGAAACGACCGGTTTGAAAGAAAAGATCATTATCGAATCTAAAGATAAGACAAAAGCTCCGGCTGCACACATCGTGGATGAAAACGGAAACTATCTGAAGAATTATTCATTACCGTTGGGTGCACACGTTGTAAAAGACGAGGGAGATATGGTTAAGGCGGGTGAAGTCTTGGTCAAGATTCCGCGTGCAGTAAGTAAAGCCGGTGATATTACTGGTGGTTTGCCTCGTGTAACGGAATTGTTTGAGGCTCGTAACCCGTCTAACCCGGCTGTCGTTTCTGAAATCGATGGTGAAGTTGGTTTCGGCAAGATCAAGCGTGGTAACCGTGAAATTACTGTTACATCCAAATTGGGTGAAGTAAAGAAATATATGGTGCCTCTGTCCAAGCAACTGCTTGTTCAGGAAAATGACTACATTCGTGCTGGTATGCCTCTGTCTGATGGTGCGACTACTCCGTCTGATATCCTGGCAATCATGGGACCGACGGCTGTTCAGGAATATATCGTAAATGAAATCCAGGACGTATACCGTCTGCAGGGTGTAAAAATTAACGATAAGCATTTCGAGGTAATCGTTCGTCAGATGATGCGTAAGGTTGAAATCATCGATCCGGGAGATACTCGCTTCTTGGAACAGCAGGTGGTTGATAAGCTGGAGGTAATGGATGAAAACGATCGTATCTGGGGCAAGAAGGTTGTGACGGATCCGGGAGATTCTCAGACATTGCAGGCAGGTCAGATCGTGACTGTCCGTAAGTTGAGAGATGAGAATAGTATGCTGAAACGTCGTGACTTGAAATTGGTTGAAGTCCGTGATGCAGTTCCTGCTACGGCTAACCAGATTCTTCAGGGTATTACTCGTGCCGCTTTGCAGACAAACAGCTTTATGTCTGCCGCATCTTTCCAGGAAACAACTAAAGTGCTGAATGAAGCTGCTATCAATGGAAAAGTGGATCGTCTGGAAGGTTTGAAAGAAAACGTTATCTGTGGTCATTTGATTCCTGCCGGTACAGGCCAGCGTGATTTCGACAAATTGGTTGTCGGTGCTAAAGATGAGTTCGAACGTATCTTTGCAAATCGTAAGAATGTCGTAGATTTCAATACTATGGACAGAGACGATGAGTAAAATGCGGAATAAATAAAAGAGAAGGGTTACCGATATTCGGTAGCCCTTTTTTATTTTCTGTTATTTGTTTAATAAAATCAGAGTCCTTATATTTGTGTATTATCTTGATAATTAAAATAAATCATATATGAAAAAAGTACTATTTTATTTGTTCACCCTTTTGATCTCGACGAATATTGTTTTTGCTGAACATCTTGATAATGAAATGAATGTGATGTCTTTTAATATTCGCATGAGTACAAAGTCTGACGGGGCTAACTGGTGGGAGTACAGGAAGGACCTGGCTGCCAATGTGATCAAGTTTTATGATGTCGATATGTTTGGTGCGCAAGAAGTCTTGCATAATCAGTTGACGGATTTATTGGACCGTTTGCCGGACTATGGTTATGTCGGGGTGGGGCGTGAAGATGGTAAGACAAAAGGTGAATATTCTCCTATCCTTTACAGAAAGGATCGTTTCTCTGTTGTCAAAAGTGGTAATTTCTGGCTGGCGGAAGATATGAATGCCGTGGGCAAAAAAGGCTGGGATGCCGCTTGTGAGCGTGTTGCGACTTGGGCGATATTCAAAGATAAGAAATCCGGAAAAGAGTTTTTCTTTCTGAACACTCATTTGGATCACATGGGACAGGTTGCTCGTCATGAAGGGGCTTCTTTAGTATTAAAGCAGGTGAAGTTGCTTTCCAGAAATCTACCGGTGATTGTTACTGGTGACTTTAATGCTGTTCCGGCTGATGATCCGATTAAAGTTTTAACAGACGAAAAAGATCCTCGACATTTGACACATGCCCGTACATTGGCTCCTTTGTGCTACGGACCTGAGTGGACTTTTCACGATTATGGGCGTGTTCCTTTGGACGAACGTGTATGGATTGATTATATCTTTGTAAAAGGTAATGTCAAAGTACTTCGTCATGGTGTTTTGGCTGAAAGTCTGGATAACTTATATCCTTCAGACCATTGTCCTGTTATATCGAGAATAATTGTTCAGTAAATGTTATGGGTTCCGTAGATGTATTAAGAGAAATTACGCCGCTTTCACCGGAAGATTGTTTTCTGGTGATGCAGCGACCTAAGCGTAGTTTTTCCTATCCGCTTCATGTGCATCCGGAATTTGAACTGAACTATTTGGAGAATGCTGCTGGCGCGATTCGAATCGTTGGTGATTCGGTGGAGGAGATGGAAGAGCTTGATCTGTTATTGGTTGCAGGTGGAGCCAAGCATGCTTATTCAAATCACAAATGTCTGAGTACGGATATTTTGGAAATAACAATTCAGTTCCATGCCTCTCTTTTCGATAGTTTTATCAACAAGCGTCATTTCAAGACTATAAAGGATATGTTTGAGAAAGCCTCGTGCGGTCTTGTCTTTAGCCGTGAAATGATTTTGCGTATTCAACCCGAACTTAAAAAGCTATCGAGTGATAAACCGGATTCGTTTCACAATTTATTACGTTTGATAGAAATACTCAAGACTTTGTCGTTAGATGAAAAGGCACGCAAGTTAAATGCTATCAATACTGTAGAAAACTTTAGCAATATAGATAATGACCGTCTGGATACGATCATGTTGTTTTTGCATGAAAATTATCAGCGTCCGGTTTTATTGTCCGAACTTGCTTCGTTAATAAATATGAGCGAAGCGTCGCTTACTCGGTTTCTGAAAAAGTGGACGGGAAAAACTTTTATCGACAATTTGAATGACATTCGTATAGCTGAAGCGGTTTGCCGACTGATTGACACAAGTGATACAATAGCAGAAATATGCTATAAATCTGGTTTTAATAACTTATCGAATTTCAATCGGGCTTTTAAGCGACGAAAAGGTAATACTCCTACCGAATATCGTGAAAAATATGCACGTACTCGTTTTAGGATTTAAAACATGATTTTAAACTAATTTGCAAAATAGATGAATTATCTGTGACGGAATAGTATCATATAATGATAAAATAGTATTTGGTGGTTAATTGTATGAGGCATATCTTTGTAACGTTGAATAAACAATGAAATTACTAAGACGAATTGCCTTAGTTTAAGCGTCGAGATTATAGAATATTAAACACAATAAGGTATTTTTTTTACATTGGTCTAAAGAATTGAGAATTAAAAACACAACTGAAAAAGGGCTGCCTGTGAAGGTAGCCCTTTTTATTTGATACTATTCCGATTTTAATATGTATATTTGTCTTGGAATATTTATAATCAAATAATAAGAATATGGAAAATAACAAACCGACAAATGAGATTCAAGTAGAGCTGTCAGAAGAGATGGCTCAGGGAACGTATGCAAATCTGGCAATTATATCACATTCTTCATCCGAGTTCATATTGGATTTTATCCGCGTTGTGCCGGGTGCTCCGAAGGCACAGGTGAAAAGTCGTGTCATCCTGACTCCGGACAATGCAAAACGACTGTTGTTTGCTTTGCAAGATAATCTGGCAAAGTTTGAAGAACAAGCAAATGGTAAGACTGCCAAATTTGAAGATTTTGTTCCTCCCATCGGAGGTGTGAAAGGGGAAGCCTGATTATCCTGGACAGAAAATAAAAAAGTCCGTTCCTAAGGAGCGGACTTTTTTATTTGTAAGTGTGTGATTATCCGAGTCTCTTGTTTATAACGATATGACCGATATAACCCAGAATAATGACTCCTAAACCGGTAAGAAGAATAGTATTTGACAATCCTCCGTTAATTGCCGGTACAGCCAAAATGATAACACCGATAAGGAGTACGATTACCCCCAGATTTTTCAATAATTCGTTCATGGTGATAGATATTTTATATATTATTTTTTTTCTACCGCAAATAAAGCAATAATAACCCGATTGCAAAAATATTTTGGGACAAAAATGATGAAACCATTGAATTTAGCTTTTATATTTGTGAAATAATACAGTTATATATGCTACGGATACTTTATATGCTCTATTTATGGCTGTTTGTGGTTCCTGTTTTTGTGGTATTGACCATACTGACAGCCCTTACGGTTATTGTTGGTTGCCTATTAGGCGGGGAAAGAATATTTGCTTATTATCCGGGAATGATTTGGTCATGGCTGACTTGCCATTTGGCCCTTTGTCCGGTGAAGGTGAAAGGACGGGAAAATATAGACCGGAAGAAATCGTACGTATTTGTTGCCAACCATCAAGGCGCTTTCGACATATTCCTTATATATGGTTTTTTGGGTGTACCGATCAAGTGGGTGATGAAAGCCGGTATTGCCAAAATCCCGTTTGTGGGAGCTGCTTGCCGGGCTGCAGGTTTTATCTTTGTCGATAATTCGACACCGAAAGCTGCCGCCCGTAGCGTGTTGGAGGCGGAACGTAGCCTGAAGAACGGAGCGTCGGTGGTGGTATTCCCGGAAGGTTCACGTACTTATAACGGAAAAATGATCCGTTTTAAGAAAGGAGCTTACCAGATGGCAGCCGACCAGCATTTACAGATTGTCCCGATCACCTTGAACGGACCTTTTGACGTATTGCCGATCGGTTCGTTGAATATTCACCGTCACAAGATGGAAATGGTCATTCATCCGCCTATCCCGACCGAAGGGATGGATGCTTCCCATAAAGGATTGCAGCAGATGGCTGACAAAACACAAGACATCATTGCGTCAGCCTTATGGGAGCAATATAAATAATCTATTTCCAGGATTTTAAAATGCCGCGTTTGCAGACACTCAGACTGAACCCGACGTTATCCCCATAGAGTGAACCTGCATCTGCGGCCACAGCTCCTGTGAATTCCCAACCTTGCAGGCGTGGATGGCGATATTTGACTTCCACCTGTCCGGAATTGCTTCTTTTGTTATCCAGAAACGGGGCGTAAGGTTTTCCCCAGCTATTCATGAGTGTGTATCTGAGGCGATAGGAAACCATTGGCGACAGGTCTCCTTCAAATGCCAAATGCCAGGCACGTACACGTGTATTCTTGAAATCTATATCCCCGTTCGTATTGTATTGGGGGGAAGTCAGAAGCGGTGATCCTATACCTTGTCCGAAATAGGAAGAGCCGGTTATGTATTCTATATTATTGTAATAATCATCTCCGCCACCACCCGGACCTTGATATTTGTCATGATCGAAGATGATAAAATGGAACGGTCCGCTCTGATTGCGGGTGACCAAATATTCCGTTACAACCTTTTTTAGCCAGGGAAGGCGTGGCAAATCCAACTGTGCTCCCCAAAGTCCGTCTGTCCCGTTCACGAATATCATTCCGGATTTATCTTCGAAATAATGCTGATGATAAGCTGCCAGTTTCCAGTTCGGCATCGTATATTCCAGTTTGAAATCGTACGAACCGAAATGATTGCCAAGCACGTTGACCTGGTCCGACAGAGTTGCATTGTCTCCGCCTTCGCTACCACAAACTACCCGGATAAAATCTTTCAGGGAGTGAGGTTGTACACCTATTCTCGGATTGCTGGATGTTCCACCCCATTGCGCCCAGTGTTGCACGCCGATAATACCGGAAAGCGGGAATTCGTTTTGCGTGTCCTTGATGCGGACGTAAAAAGATTTATGATGCCAAAGGACGTTCTTTATATAGGTTTGTTTTCCATTGGAGAAATTTTCCAGCTGTAAACCAGGAATCCTCCGAATACGAGTAATATCCAGGCGAACCGGTACCGCAAAATCTCCTTTCACCTGCATCCAACCCTTTGTGAGCGGAACGACGGTGAATTCCGGCATACTCAGTTTTATTTCCGGAATCGGGCGTGCGTTGGAGGAGAGAACCATGTCACCGGAACTAAGGGAATGATCCCAAAGCGAATGCCGGTTTTCTTTGCTCCCCACACTCAGAAGCATACTTTTATATCCTAACTCGGCATATATCTGTTGGATATACACATTACGGTAACGGGGTACGACAGCTACAATGTCCAGCCCTGCACTCCAGCGAAATCCCTTTCCAAAATGTTGTTGATGAAAAACTCCAGCGTTGAGATAGCCGTTATTGGCGTCTAGGGGAACTACCCCGTACCGATTGCTCACCATCCAGAACGGAGTTGTCGATCCGCTGCTGGCCGATCCGAAAACTTCGGCTTTATATGAGGTTGCATCTTCTGCTTCTTCCGTCTGTGCAAAAGTATTTGCAGCATGGAGAAGAGTGGCAACTGCAATGATTGTCTGTAAGGCTTTCATTCCATATTTATTTTAACCGGACAAAGGTAAGGATTAAAACTTACCGGCCGATATCTCATTTCGAAAAGAAGTATAAGCATTCTGAAAATACAAATATCAGAATAATCAATGTTTATTTTCCTGGCAACCAGTCGAACACTGTGCGATATACATGGTCGCGCGAGTCTTTTTCAGAGAGTATCAAGTCATGAATCCCGTTCTGTATCGTGTCACGTGTAACATAATTGCCTAATTTCTGTCCGTATTTTTGAATATCGTGTATGTCCAGCACGATGTCGGAAGACAGATATTCGTTATTCCATTCTTTTGTTTCCGGGAACGACTTGTTTGACGACATCACCAGTACCGGACAGTCCAGGCCGATCCCTTTCTGCACTGTTTTCTGCGCTTCTTGTATGGCGTTTATCCATCCGGCTTTTTTCGGATGGCCGTTAATCATCTTCCAGTCCGTATTATATACCCATTCCCCTTTGAATTGTTTGAGCAGACTATGAGCATACGAAGCATCCCCGTATCCTTGTACGGTCAGGTTAGGAAATAGTTTCCCTATACAGGAAACTACAGGGATCACGATTTTTTCCATCATCCATCCGAAATTCCAGTCCAGAAAGGGGCTGTTCAATATCAATCCGTCGACAGGAAGTTTACCTTTTTTGCTGTCCAGATAATACGGGGTAATTAATCCACCGGTAGAATGTGCCATCAGCAATATTTTGTCATTCCCCTCTTCCCTAATAATGGCAAGGGCAGTATCGAGGTCTGCAAAATACTCTTTCAAGCTTTTGCAGAAGAAAGGATTCTGGTTCGGCAGTATCGAGCGTCCGTACTTGCGGAGGTCCATAGCATAAAAGTTATAACCGTGGGCATTCACGCTGTCACCCAATTGTTTCTGAAAAAAATAGTCATTGTAGCCATGTATATACAAGATTGCCTGTTTGGTCTCCGGTAACTGTGGCTTCTTGACAAGCGTGCAGACGACTTTCCCCTCGTAGTCATCCGGCATCTGAATGGTCCGGCGCAGATAATTATCGCCCAGTATGTCCGGGACGTATTGAGCGTAAATTGTAGATATGAAGAGCAGTGATAAGATTGTAAAATATAGTTTTCGTGTCATATCGTTTTTAATTTCTTTAATTATAACGCATTCGTCCTGATGTTTGTTGCAGATAACCGATTGCAAAGATATCGATTTTTATGAATTCGTATTGGTCGCTCTACCTGTTTTCATTATCAATGACAACACGAAGGTAGGGCCTCGCAACAGGCAGGAATACGGTTTGGGGAATATCGGCGAAGATCGGTGCGGTAACAGGTAGGAAAAGGTAGAATATAGATGTCATTATGTTTTGAATATCACTAATTATTGCTTATCTTTACGGGACGATAAAACGATGGGGATTACGATGATGAATGAATTCGAAGTCAGGAGTTACGGGGGGGAGGAATTGGCGGTCCTTTGCGGTTCTGATTTGATGTCGGTATCGGCAGGGAAACGGTTGTCCCAATGGGTAGGGGTAAACCCGGAGCTAAAGACAGAGCCACGGGGAAACGATTGAAGGAAAGGGAAGAAGATGTAGACTCCCCCTACAGGTGAGGACGATCGTGCAATATCCGGGTGAGCCTTGAAATAAGGGACTTCTGTGTACGAAACAAGGGACTTTGGCGTGTCA
>OHAH01002303.1_pt1 | contig 10153 bp, 9 predicted proteins | sample 1577071 | NCBI WGS metagenome assembly OHAH01 (sample SAMEA3541520, study PRJEB24748) | human gut metagenome | biome: human gut; feature: human-associated habitat; material: faeces | place: China | collected 2012 | reverse complement strand
GGATTGGGCTTTTTGGCAGGGATGGCTTTTGGACAGGGCATACCGGCTTGTGCGATGTTTTCGAAAATGCAGATGGCATCTTCTGAAATGTTGCATGTGAATGCTTCTGTTTTAGTCGGACTGGCTGCGATGGTTACGATGGGGCCGGCAAATCCGTTGAAGCCATCATTGCTGCAATTTACGTCTTCTTTAGCGAATATTACCAATAGAGATAGCGATATGTTTAATCTGGCTTTTAAATGGCAATTAATACAGTTGTTTATTATTTGTGTAATGTCCCTGTTTATTATTTGATGATTGAAAGGAGTTGAGTTTATAATGGCATTTTATGATTTAAGAGATTTTTTGGAGAGCTGCCGCAAGGAAAATGATTTGATTGAGGTAGATCGGTATGTTGACGTTAATTTAGAAATGGGCAAGGCCTTGAAAAAAAGCTATGCAAATAATGGACCGGTAATTATTTTCAGGAATAACGGTACTGATTATCCAGCAGTAGGAGGAGTTTTTGGTAATAGAAAAAAAGCATTGAGAGCTTTGAATGCACAAAATAATACGGTACTTCCCTGGTTTGCAGAAACAATTGACAGACCAATAGCACCTGTTATGGTAAAAAGTGCTCCGTGTCAGGAGATTATTATTGAAGGTGAAGATGTTGATCTTGGAAAATTTCCTATTCCGAAATTTTCTGAGTTGGATGGAGGGCCATATTTAACTGCTGGTATCAGTATTTCCAAAGATCCTGAAACTGGAATTGCTGATCTTGGACATTACAGGTTTCAAGCTATAGGTAAAGATTATTTTGGCTTTATGGCGCAGCCGTTTCACAGACTTGGGAAAAACTGTAATAAAGCAAAAGCTTTAGGTATGAAAAAATTTGAGATGGCATTGGTTGTTGGGACTGATCCTGTCCTTGCATATACCTGTCAGGTCCAGAATGTCCCTGATACTACGGATGATTGGAGTTTAGCTGGGGCCCTCCGGGGACAACCGGTAGAACTGGTAAAATGCAGGACTATTGACGTTGAGGTTCCTGCTACAGCAGAATTTGTTTTTGAATTGGAGATTGATTTTGAAACTGAGGTCAGTGAGGGTCCTTTGGGTGAATATACTGGATATATGACGCCTGCCAGCGAAAGACCTATCGCAAGGGTAAAAGCTATAACTCATCGTAAAGATCCCTATTTTCAGGTGCTTCTTACAGGAAAGCCTGTTACGGAAAACCATATTTTAAAAAACATTCCTTTAGAAGCATCGTTCTATAATGCGATGAAAAAACAATTCCCTACTATTACTGATGTGGCGGTAACTCCATCTGGTGGAGTTCAGTTGTATGCTGTAATCGCAATGAAGCAAAGATATGCCAATGAGGCTCGGCACGTAATTTTATCAGCAATGTCCAGTAATGTAAGACCTAAATGGATTGTGGTTGTTGATCCTGACATTAATGTTCATGATTCTGCTGAAGTAGAATGGGCTTTGTCATTTCGCGTAGACCCTGGAAGAGATGTTATTTTGGTAAATAACGTTCCTTCTGCACCATTAGATCCTTCTTCACACGGCGATAGTTTACAGGAAAAAACGAACTCTACCATTGGTATAGATGCGACAATGCCTTTTGGTAAATTATATGCTACTGTTGCCGAAGTTGCCGGATGGGAAGATTATTCTTTTCCTGAAATAAGTAGTGAAAGATAATTGACGCTAAAAACAGGTCGGCAGCAATTTCTACTGCTGACCTGTTCTGTTTAGAAAGAAGGTGCTGTATGAAGTGGAATAATTTATCTCTGCACAAAATAAAATGGATATGTTCATTTATCGTTGTTTTGTTGCCATTTTTCTGCTCTATCAGCAATGTTTTTCAGAAATATTTAGCCGTGACTTTATGGGCGATTATGATGTGGATGTTTGAATTGCTGCCAGAGGAATTTGTTGCAATAATGCTCCCGGGCCTATATATACTGTTTGATATAACAAATTATGCAACTGCATTTTCTGCATGGACAACCAGTACTCCCTGGATAACTTTGGGAGGTTTGATGATAGGTGGGATGATTGTAAAATCTGGCTTGGTATTACGCATAGCTTATAAGTCACTGCTTTTGACCAAAGGAAGTTTAAAAGGGATTGTTTGGGGGATAGTACTTACATGCACGATTTTTACGCCATTAATACCTTCTATTATGGCTAAGGTTGCTTTATTGGTACCAGTTGTCATAGGTATTTGCAAGGTGCTGAAGGTTGAGGCAAAAAGTGCGACAGCATCAGCTTTGATGCTGGTAGTGTTTTTCGCTTTATGGTCTCCTAAAATGGCGTTTATGACAGCATCTACTGACAGTATACTGACGGCGGGGATTTTAGAGCAATACCTGGGGGTGAAAATAACATGGTTAGCTTGGGCTAAGGATATGTTCATTCCTGGGATATTATGGATGCTGGTATCAATACCTTTAATTTATATTCTGAGACCACAGCATTTGAATTTAAATAAAGAATATTTAAAAATTGAATATAGGAAATTAGGAAAGATAACTATCGATGAAAAAAAGACTGTGACATTGATCACGGCATTACTGATATTATTGATTTTTTCTTCGTGGCATAAATTGCCTGAAGGAGTACTTATGTTGGGAATAGGGTGCTTGGGCTTTTTTCCTGGGATAGGGCTGCTCAAATCAGATGACTTCAGCAAAATACAATTTAAAGTAGTATTTTTTTTAGCTGGAGCTGTAACTATTGGAGCTGTTGCATCTAGTATCGGCATTACAGAAAGTGTAATAAATTTTGTGCAACCGTATTTTGAACAAATGAACAGCTACGAGCTGGTAATGAGCATCTATATTTTTTCTATATTAGCTAATTTTTTACTTAATCCGCTGGCATTAATTGCAACTTTGATGATCCCTATAGCTAATTTATGCAGTAATTTAGGATATTCCGCTACTATAGGCGGATATTCTATGATCATGGGATTTAACCAGGCATTGTTTCCTTATGAAATAGCACCGTTAATGCTAGTATATGGATTTGGTTATCTGAAGCTTACGTATCTAATCAAAGTTATGGTGTTCAGAATTGTAGCAGGTATTATATTTATGACAGTTGTTACATATCCTTACTGGCTGTACATAGGTTTATTGGATAAATGAGGAGAGTGAGATTATGAGGCTGGTGATAGGTATTTCGGGTGCCAGCGGTGTTTGGCTTGGTTATAAGCTGCTGCAAATTTTAAAAAGTTACACTGATATAGAAACGCATTTGGTAATAACAGAAGGTGCTATAAAAAATTTTGCATTGGAAACTACGCTGGATATTGCTGAGGTTTTAAAGTTAGCGGATTTTTCTTATGCCAATAATAACTTGGGAGCACTTATTGCAAGTGGATCATTTACTACAGATGGAATGGTAATTGTCCCTTGCAGCATGAAAACTTTAGCCGGTATCGTCCATGGCTATGCTGAAAATTTGCTGCTGCGGAGTGCGGATGTGTGTTTAAAAGAACACCGTAAGGTAGTATTAGTTCCAAGAGAAATGCCTCTGGGCAAGATTCATCTGCAAAATCTAGTTAAGGCAGCAGAAGTTAATTGTGTTATTGTACCGCCGTTGTTAACCTTTTATAATCAAGACATTACTGTTGAACAGCAGATAAATCACATATTAGGTAAAATTTTAATGCAATTTGGACTTAACTATGAGAAGTTCATTCCTTGGAAGGGGTGTGAATAAAGTGGTTATAAAATGTGGCTACGGTAGCGGGAAATATAGAATTATCAGTAACTGTTTTTTATGTGGGGAGGATTTAAATGTTTCTGTAGTTGGTGGAAGTAAAGGTCATATAGGAGCATGTGCAATAGCGTTTCTTTTAGGAAAAAATATAGAAGCAAACCTTACCGTCATAGACAGGCATAAAGAAGGGGCGTTAGCTGAGGATACAGCTAAGAAATTGACTTCTTTATTCTCTTGTGTTGCTACAGTAAGTGTTGGGATACATATTGATAATGCAGAGAAGGAAGAAATTGAATTATTGGTAAGAAACTTTGAACAATGCATAAAAATTCTTATAAAAAAGCTGAGAAAGATAATTTAGGGAGGGATAAAAATGAAAAAAATCAGAATAGGTATTTTAGCATTCTTGTTGACGGGAATTACTGGATTAGCAGCAGCGAATAATCCGTTTACGGATGTTCCTGAAGGACATTGGGCTTATAATTCCATTAATAAGCTTGTTGATGCTGGTATTATTGAAGGTTATAATAATGGACATTATGGCGGTGATAGACTGATTACACGCTATGAAATGGCACAGATTGTTGCTAAAGCGATGGCAAAAGGGGCAGATGTAGACCGACTGGCTGCTGAATTTGCAGAAGAACTTGATAATTTAGGCATTCGTGTGAGTAATCTGGAGGAACAGTCTGATAATGTAAAAATCACAGGTGAGATCAGGATTGCTGATTATGCTTTCAAAAATAGCAAAAGTAGAAGTCATGATGAACTGCGGACGCGATTATTCATAAACGGAAAGATCAATGATCAGTGGGAATATGGCGCAATGTTGGAAAACACGCAGAATTTTAGGAACGATAGTGGTGATGAAAATACTTTATTTAAACGTGCTTACGTGCAGGGAAACTTAAATGGCGTAAAGATAACAGCAGGCCGACAGTTTTTTAAGTCTGGTTATGGCTTCTATGCGGTCGCTACTAATATCAAAGCATTGAAAGTAGATGTCGGAAACGTTTTGAAAGCCAGTGCTTTTGTAGGCCAGTTTGCCAATATGGTTACGACTAAGGAAAGCAATGAGAAATTATACGGCCTTCATTTAGCTTATCCTGTAAATAAAAAAATATTTGCACAGGCGGCTTACTATCATCCAGAAGCAATTTATGACGGGAATACAGTTGCTTACCAAAAAAATGATGTTTATACAGTAGGGTTAGGGTATAAATTTGATAAGAGTACTATTTTGTATGCGGAATATTTAAAAGCAGATAAACCTGTATTACCTGAACAGGGTTACAGTAAAGCTGGTTGGGCGGCAAGATTGGATTATAAAGGCGCAAAATATAATAATCCAGGCTCATGGGGAACTTATGTGGCTTATTATGATCAGCCGGCAGCTACTATTTATGATCATACAAGCGAGATGGATGTTAATAAAATGTATGATACGAGAACAAATAGGGAGTTGGTAACTGGTTATGCAGGTATAAAGGGATATGAAATAGGGGTCAATTATACTGTTGCTCGTAATGTTATGGCGGCTTTTAACTATTTTGACTACCAGGGTGCTGATAATAATAATATTAAGGATAGAATGATGTGGACACAGTTATATTATATTTTTTGATTTAAAGTATGATAGGAAAAGGCTCTTCGCGATTATTGCGAAGAGCCTTTTTTATAAAAACAACAAAGTAGTTTTTGGATATTTATGGATTTTGCTGTTCAAAGTCAATGTTTTTCTGCTGCAGACGCTTTTGCACACTGTCAGATAATATGTAGGCTATAACCGAAGCAACAGGCACGCTGACGATGATGCCTAAAACACCGTAAAGACTGCCGCCGACAGTAATTGCTGCCAAAACCCAGATCTCGGATAAACCAACAGATTTGCCGACGATTTTAGGATAAAGGATATCGCCTTCGATACGCTGCAGTACGAAGAAGAAAAGAATAAACAGCCAGATTTTGCCGGGGGCGGCGAGCCCAATAAGAATAAGACCTAAAAGGGCGCTGATGATAGTGCCGATGATCGGGATAATAGCCAGAAAGCCAACGATGACCGAAATTGACAGAGCATAGGGCAGCCCTAAAAGCAGCATCCCGGCGAGGCATAATAATCCCAGGCAGAAAGCTTCGAGCAGCTGACCGCCGATGTAACCGGAGAAAATAGTATGAGCGGCACTGCCTAGATCAAGCAGGTAAGCCGCGCGTTTACCGCTGCAGAATGCTAAAATCATATTACGGGTTTGCCGGGAGATTGTTTCTTTATTCAGCAACAGGTAAACCGCAAAAACGACGCCGATAACAATATTGCTGACCAGTGAGATCAGGGATGTCGTGATATTTAATGTATTATAGAATAAAGTTGTTTTATTATTTTCCCAGTAGCTGTCTACAGCACGCAGCAGTTCTGACCATTGCGATTGCAGGTAATCCAGTGTGTCAGGCGAAAGGGCAAGTTCGGACCATCTTTCTTTAAGGGAGACGGTCAGTTCGGCAGATGCTTTAGGCAGTGTTTTTACGATCATATTAAAGCTTTGGTGCAGATCGGGGCCAATTTTGAGCCCGCCGATCAGAACGATGCCAATAATAAGAGTCAGGGTGAAGATCAGACAGACCGGACGTTTGATTTTTTGGGGCCAGTCTGAAGAAAAGCGTGCAAACAGTTTTTGCCAGAGGCGTTCGATATGCACCAAAGGAACATTGACGATAAATGCCAGGCAGCCGCCGATGATAAAAGGCATGATTAAATTGCAGAAGAAGCCGAGCAGGGCCAGCGCCGCTTCATAACGCCAGAGGACCCAGATAAAGATAATGACTGCCAGCAACGGCAGGAATCGTTGACGTTCCATTGTTTTTGCTCCCGTATAATATTTATAAACTGCTTTTATTTTATCACATAACCGGCAGGCTATAAAGGGCATTTGTCTTAGTATTGTGAACATTTGGCAAAGTTTCGAGCCTGGTGAGAATACATACCCTTGTGGTATCGTTTGAACACTTGGCGAGGTGTTTTCGAGCCTAGTGAGAATACATACCCTTGTGGTATAATAGCACTACGAGTTTAAAAAAGTTGGTGAAAAAATGATAGTTATCAGCAAAGCGATTTTGCATATTATGGATTTTAATTCAGGGGCTACCATCTATTCTGGTGCAGAGCTGGATATGGGCGCGCCTGGTACTTATGATTTTCTGGCGGGGCATATCGATAAATTATTCAAGGACGCGTCGGCTAAAACGGGTCAGTTCCTGCCTGAGAGCATTTTCAGTCAAACGGCATCAAATTATTTGGATGAGCATATCACTTTCTCTGATTTCAGCGCCGGCATCTGCAAGGATCTGGATACCTGCCTTACAGATGCTGGTGAGACAGATATAGTCGATGTAGTAGTTTGCGATTTTACGATCGAAACGGAGCGTTATTTGGGAGTGATGCTTTATAGCAGCCGGCCCGCGTATACCCATCAGGTAGTCAACGATGGCACTGCCGTACGCAATGAGATCATTCGCCACTATGCAATCCTGCCTAATCCGGTGCAGAAGGTCAATACCTTTGCTTTAGTTAATGTTGCCAGCGGCGAGCTGCGTTTTGCTGATAAAAAACGCAGTATAGGCGGAGAAGATGTCTATATTTTGCCGCAGCGTATTTTGCAGTGCAGCACTAACACCTCAACGAGGGAAACAGTGAAGCTGGTAACGGAAATGGCAGGACAGATCGCTGAAAACTACGGGTACAGCAGCACAGAAGCCGTTGCTAAGGTCAAAAGCTATCTGGCGGAAACAGCTGAAACTGACAGTAAACTGGAAACAGCAGCGTTGGTAAAAGAGGTGTTTTCTGATTCAGAGGTTCTACAGCAGGAGCTGCAAAAAGGCCTGGAAGAAGCGAAGCTTCCTGAGCAGGTACCGGTTGATAAAAATTATGCTCTGCGCATGAGTAAGTCAATGAAGATCAAAACCGATACTGGGATCGAGATCATCGTGCCGGCTGAATGCCTGGAAAATAACGATTATATCGAATTTGTCAGCAACCCTGATGGAAAGATTTCTATTTCTATAAAAAATATAGGTAAAATCTTGAACAGATAAAAAAACCAGTCCATATGGACTGGTTTTTCTTATAACAGTTATGCTTTGGTTTCTGTTTTTTCAGTTTCAGCAGGAGTATCCACAACTTCAGCAGTTTCTGCTTTGGTTTCGTCGACTGTCTCTGTCAGAGGCGCAGCTTCTTCTTCAACGGGTTCCGGTTCATGGACCGGCATTTTACCGCCGCATTCGCCGCAGAATTTTGAGTTGAGCGTCACCTGAGCGCCACAGGACGGGCAGGATGTTTTCGGTTCTTCTCCGGCAAAGGCAGTTGCTTTGATTTTGGCAATAGCGACTTTGTGTTCATCGATTTTGGTCAAAGCTTCACTGATAGCAGTACAGTGTTCCTTGAATTCTTCAGGTATTTCTTCGCCTGCTTCAAATTTAGCCCACAGGATCTCACCGATTTTTTTGTGGGTATCGCTGATTTTACTGCGTTCTTTATTGACTTGAGAGTTCAGGCGCTGGATTTCGAGGGCAGCTTCTGCTTTCTCACCAAGAGTTTTAGTGAGTTCTTCAGTTTTTTCAGCGGCGGATTTAACTATTTCGCCAAGTTTGTTTAAAAGTGCCATGATATTTGCCTCCTGATACATAAATTTTTGTTGTTCATATTTATTATAGCATAGAAAGCGTGCAGATAATATATTTACGATAATATTGAAGCCCGGTTTTTAAATAAAAAAATTCTTAGGATACTTTCTTAAATACCTGTAATCGTGATACAATGCAAAGAGAGTCAGCAAGAAAAGAGATGAGCAGAATGAAAATAAAAATCGATGTTTTTGGTTTGAAAAAATGGTACAAGCAGCTGCTTGACGAAAATTTTTATAAATTTTTGATCTCACTGGGTCTTTTGGCCAGCGCGCCCGTGATCGCCAGTGTATTATTTGATTATATAGTTATTTACGGCAATGGCCGCTTCAAGGCAGGTCTGCTGTTGGGCATCGTTCTGCTGCTGCTGTTCTTGTTATTGAGTTTTATCAGTATTGCGATCTGGGCGGCAATCAACAGCAATACTACGGGTCAGCGGCGTATGATGCTTATTATCAGCGCCTATCTGATGATTTGGCTGGCCTTCGGCAATTTATATTATTTTTTCAGCGACACCGAAAATTTTGTGGCTACTAATACGACCAGTGTCGAAGGATTGGTGAAGGAGTGGGACGGCGATATGCATGTTACTGAACTGCAGGAAAGTACAGTTTTGCGTAATGTTCCGCATTTTTGGGAGTTGGTGCCGCATAAGGACAGTGGCGGCAACGAACAATTGCTGCCGCGTACTGTTAATCGTCTGAATGGATATCTTGATTGCCTGTATTTCAGCGGCGTCAGTATCTTGACTATCGGTTACGGTGATATTGTGCCGGAGTCGCGGTTTTTAAAAATGCTGGTTTTGCTGGAGGGTTTTTTAGGGCAGTTTATTAATGTTGTAGCGATTGGCTTGTGGCTGTCAGGTGTTAAGGGCAGCGACGATCTGAAAAAACAATAATTACAGCTGGTGAAAGAAGGCAAAAAAAGTGCATAAATTTTTGTGTTGTTTACTGTCCGGGTTGCTGGCTGTTGCCGCGGTCTGCCTGCCGATCGGAAGTTCGGTGGCCGCAGAGCAGCAGATATCGAGAACCGGCATTACTATTCCAGAGGATACTGTGCTGCAGTTAGAGCTGATGAATTTTCTGGAAAGTAAGAGAAATAAAGTCGGCGATACTGTTTCTGTAAAATTATTGGAAGCTGTCAGTGTTGCTGATGAGGTCATCATTCCTAAAGGAACTGTTTTGGAAGGGTACCTGAAAAAAGTGCAGAAAGGCAAGCTGCTGTCACAAAAGGGCGTGATCAGGATGCGGCTTAAAGATTATTATCTGCCCAATGGTTATCTGCTCAGATTGAATAATGAGGAAATAAAATTTTCAGGAGATATGAATTATACTTCGCTGGCGGCAGGTGTGGCTGTTCCTTTTGCAGGTCTGGCTTTTAAAGGCAAAAATGTCAGCTGTAAACCGGGGATGCAGTTTAAGTACAAACTGGCGCATGATGTGGCGGTAGAGCGTTATTGATATCAGAATCGATGAAAAAGTAAAACCTTCAGTACAGAGCGTTAAGTTTCTGTGCTGAAGGTTTTATTATTATGTTTTATTTGGAAGTTTTATTTTTTCAGGCTGATGCTGACTTCCATTGCTGCCTTTAGTTCTTCCAGTTTGTTTTCCAGCATGATGGTGACAGTACCGTTATCAATGGCTGTGATAGTACCGGGGAAAGTTTTTTTGAGTACAGCGGCCTCGGCAATTACTTCTTGACCTGTTTTTAAAGCTGCGATAAACGATGCCTGCAGCTTCACTGTCATCGATGAAGG
>OHAH01002297.1_pt1 | contig 10164 bp, 5 predicted proteins | sample 1577071 | NCBI WGS metagenome assembly OHAH01 (sample SAMEA3541520, study PRJEB24748) | human gut metagenome | biome: human gut; feature: human-associated habitat; material: faeces | place: China | collected 2012 | reverse complement strand
GGATTCCGTGAGATAGGCACTTAGCATTTCCTCTTGGTATTGGCGGAGAAGCAAGAAGTACTTCTCTTTGGCGATATGTCCCCTGATGTTTTGTGTCATTACCCAAAACAGGGCATGGGAGAGGACTATTCTGTCCTCGCTGGAATGATAATAGAAGAAGCTGTCTTCTGGCTTTCTATTCACATTCAGACGTTGCTCCATTTCTGCAAACATCTCCTTTCGTATATCTCTTAATTCTTTTGTAGCCATAAGTTTTTAATCTTTTCTTGATAATTCCGAAGACTTCCACTTCCAATGTTATTCTATATGACTTGGCTCGCGTACAGCGACGCCACCATCATAAAGAGCATTCGGAAGTAAAGTATTCTTCGCTATTTACTTGTTGTTATTTTGTTGAGTTGACATTACACTAATTTTTTATACATGGCATTTGTAATGAGCTTCACTTTCTCACTATCATTTTTCATTATTGCCTCAAATAACTTTTGATTGTCTTTTGGTAGTTCTGTAAAGTTTGTGGCATCAATACTCACAAGAAGATTTCTCATGCGAGAAACTTGTGTAGGAGTCTCCAAGTTATTTAAAATTCTATCGTCCGTATGAATATAACCAGAGAAATACGCTTGCCATCTGTCCTTACTGATTTTCTTTAGTTCTTCTTCTGCAATAGGTGCAGCTTTTATGGAATATCCATAATAATTTCCCAAATATACTAAGAGATAAGCATCAAGACAAACAAGGAATGCTGGCTCTGGAATTCTTGTTCCTAAATTTGCTAAAGCTTTTACTACACCAGTTTCATTATAGAAATTATTAAAGCTATCATGAACATCTATCAGTTTACGAGCCATTTCTTTGAAGGTCGTAGACCGAAGCGTTTCTGGAACAAAATCAAAACCTCCAACTTTTCCTAAAGCAAGTTTCAGTCCTTTTGTTGCTGCAACATCACCAGAAGCAACAACATCACGATAAGTTTCACCTATCATCCACTTATCTGAAGATGAAAGTTTTCCCCAAACTTCCGGGAGAAGCATTGTGATATTAACCAATGCATGTTCTTGGACTATTGATTTATTTTTCTTTATAGCCGATAGCAATATTGTAATAACAGTACGTATGTAGAAAAGGGGAGAATTTATGACTTGAGCAACAGCCGCATCTTTTGGTTTTAAATCTTCATTTAGAAGACGATTTCTAAACTCAGAAAAAGCTAAGGCAACCTTAACATTTGGTTCACTTAGGATATATTCCACACATGGCCTTATGACACTCAATGAATCTATAGCGGACATCTCATTATCAGAATTAGCAGACAGATAGTGATTTACTAACTCTTGTGCTTGTCTGAGATGCAAAGCACCTGTTGAATTTATCACTCCCAGTCTTTCAGCAAGATCAATAGTTGCTCGTTCTGTAAGAACATTTTCAATAGGAGTATATTCATCTACGTCATCACGTTGAACAAATTCTGCAATAAAGTCCATACCTAAGTTGGCTAGTGAATTACGTAATTTTATTATAGCTTTCTTCCAGGCATACTCAGCTGCCATATCATAGGCTTCCATATTATATGCACCAACAATCTGCTTTTGTTGTTTTACAGTAAGATTATTATTACCATATTCAACAATACCCTTTATATCTTTTATATTTGCCGGCATACTGTTTTGAACAGAAGCCTCCCATGGTCTTATTATTTCATTCATTTCTCAAAATACTTTATATTGCCGTCTTGCGACTTCATTAAACATGCTATAATCCCATTAGTCTGAGTAAGAGCCTCAAAGGCTCTTGTTCTTGCTCCTCCGACTATAGTCTTATCTACCGCAGCACTATTATCTACTATAAAATGATAACCAACAACACATCCTTTAGAATCAAATATAGTTATGCCATCAAAATTCAACATTGAAATAGCCAACTGAGTAAAAGCATTAAGCGTTGTAGCCGTTTGGTCAGATTTTTGTAGACTATTGTCAAATAATAGTTTGACAAAATCTATTTCGTCAGACAAGAATATACCACCTCGCAGGTGTCCTTCTGCTTTTATCTGTTCAATATTGTCAGTCACAGCTATCAAATTTCCATGGCCATGATTAAGAGCCTCTATAAACATATCTTTAAGATATGTAATCGACGCTTCTTTTATTGGAAAGTCTTTTGCTATGTCTTTAAGAATAACATTTGCAAGCTTCTCAAGTTCTTCTTCCATTTTTGTTTCATAGCTATTTAGATTTAGAGCTATCACACAATGGTTGGAAATACTATTCAATTCTACGACTTTATTTCCTATATTACGGATATATGCACAAGCCGCCAATTCTTGTGGCGTTTCTATAACTTGATTAAAAAGAGACACGCTCATTTGGGTCAATGCGACATTTACGATTCCGTATTGTAGATGGGATTCATCTAACAACAGTAAATACATATTCCAACCATTCTCTGCTAATGGAGCACACATTTTAACCGCCATAGAGAAGGATTTTTCATTAATTTCCTCTTTCTGTAACACAATATGATGCTGGCATGGCAAAGTTTGGAAGAAAGAGTCTTTGCTTATTAACAATATATCAGGATTTAATGCCGTTCCTTCTTCATGATAATCCGATATCATGTTAACAACGGTAACCTGTCCTTCACAGATGACTTGTGAAACAGGAAAATTAAGACTCTTCACAAAAGCCTCGATATTTCTTAGCGTCTCTTTGTATAAGGATACATTTGTTTCTGTCATTTTACAAACAAAAATCTAAAGTTTTACTTTTCTTTGTCATAGAACAATTTATAGAAACGTTTCTGACGTTTTTCGTCATAGCCTTTTTATTCATAGGGCTATCTGTTCATAAAGCAATACTTATTCCAAACCAAGTTTGTGGAAGAAAATCTTATTACGTATCGTTGCATCATCTATCACTTTCTTAAACGACATGATTTCTACGTATGCGTTATAGCTTGACACATATCCAAAATAACCTTCATCATCAGGACTGACAGTCAGATTGGATTGCTCTGCGAACTCTCTGATTTGCGAAACTATATCACAAACGATATATACATAAACTGGCGTAGATTGCCTGTTTACTTTGACAGGTTCGATGCCATCGGGCATTTCATACTTTCCATCAAGTATCTTTCTTGAATATCTGAGAGCTTGCGAGATTGGATTATCTGCATCTGAATAGTCCTTTCTTTTAGGTCTCTTGAATTCGATTACGGTTACAGGAGACGTGATATTGTTCTCTCCATTTCTAAAAAACATCCTCTCGTTATAGAAGACCACTACATCTGGCTCTTTGTGGTCTTTTTTAGAAATGACCTTATCTGACGCAATATAGTGACTAAACACAAGCCTTTCGTCCAAGAGCCACAAGTTATGATCTTCATAATCCACCTCTCTATCATCCTTTATCATAGGAAAGAACAAATTGTGAAGTTCACTCTCCAAGTGAGCGCTACCAGAATCTGTTCGTTTGCGAAGTTCATTATAGAGGTCTATAACTTTCTTTCTGCTGCAAACATAATGAGCTAAGTCGTTCTTGCCTTCATCTGTTACTTTTGAAAACAAATCTTTGACTTGCTCCTTTATATTGTCTGTGCTTATATCGTCTTGCGAAGTCAGAAGCTCATTAATCTCAATACGAGACTTCTGTTCCTTCTCAAATTTAATTTTCTGAAATCTTAGTTCCAAATCCAAGTCTGATATTCCCAAGGGGAGGCTTTCCATGTCCAGGTCTTTCAATAAGCTCTTGTTCCAAGGTGCTATACTCGAAACATAATCCATGACTTTTTGTTTCTTTGCCTGAAACTTCTCTTGGATATATTCATTGAAAAACTTTTTGGTTATGTTACTTGCTTCCCTTTCTATTCTCTCTACAGATATGCCAGAGAACAAATCGTTGTCAGTTTGTGACAAAGTGAAATCACCACGTTCTGTATCCACATGATTGTCAAGAAACTCACCAATGACGTATGAACGGATAGTATAGTTCTTTTGTTTCCCATCTTCTAAATCCACCAACGTGTCTTTAAATTCAGGGATATAAGTGTGAAGTGGTCTGTTGGTTACTTCACGTCTATGTGCGGTCAAAATGACTTTGTTGGTTATTGAAGAGAAATATACCTTGTAAGACTTCACCGTAAACTTATATTTTTTACGACCTTTGTCTGACAAATAAAAATCTTCTTCTTGTACAAATTGTATGGTTTCGTTTTTATTTATGAAATCATTCAATATGTAAGGATTGCTACCATCACTCTCTTTCAAGGTAATAATAGGCATATTCTTGGTTTTATCAACAAAGAACACCAACAATCTTTCTACTAACTTTCTTGCAATAACTTCCAATCCCTTATCTGCATTGTAATCTTTTATAGCAGACTTCAAATGTAAAGTTGTCTTGCACTCAAAGTTGTCACCACTGACGAGATTATTTTTCTCATTTTCAATGATTTCTTCTTTATGACCAAAATCAAATGAACGATGATAAGACTTACTTGCTTCAATATAATAGCTGTCAATAGAAACCTTATTGAAGTATTTCAGATACATAAATCTTCCAAAGCCCTTTCCTCCAGACTTGAGTTTATGCCCTGAAAGATATGTATCAAACGAATCTCTATTAGCTGTAATGAATCCTACACCATTATCCACGACATCAAACCCAATGATTGAGCCACAAACTTTTGACTGGTCATCGTCATCCAAAGATTTCTGACCATCTCTATATGCTATAATATCAATCTTTCCACCTTTCCGTTCTCCAATCGAGTCTATAGAGTTGCAAACTGCCTCTATGATAGGAGTCAGGTAAGTGGTTGAAGCCTTGATACCTTTTACTATTCCTGAGATATTTATTTTACTCATATTTCAATAATCAAGATTTATTTTCTGTTTTCTTGCAAATAGATTCCATGCATTGCAAGAATCTATCTATTTGTTCATTTGTCCAAAGACTTCCCTTGTCTCCAATGGAAGTAGCCAAACTTTGCAAAAAGTACATTTCTGAATTATTTAATGTTATACTTCCTATGTCTGAGATTTTTTGAGACATCTCATTCAATTTGGATACTATTTGTGATTTTTCATCCTCTTGTGCATTCATATAGAAACACGTGTAGCAAAATCCTATAATTAAAGCTGCAAGTTGGAATAACAATGCTAAAACTAACATCCATGCATCCTTATTTTCCACCTTGAAAAATAAAGCACAAAGAATAGCAAAAACAATAATTCCAAACAATCCAATAATTATTGACAAAATTCTCACTTTATTATTTTGCATAATTCTTATCGTTTAAATAGTCGTCTATATTGAAGAGAGCCTTGTTACAATAATAGGTCTTTTCAAGTTTGTTTATTTTTCCTTGAATATATCCATTGTTCAGACAATACAATTCCGTGGCGAACTTGAAATAGCACGAATTGTTGAATAGGTCATCTTCCAAGAAATACAAGGTACTCATCATTTCCTTGTAGGCCTTTCCGCAGGTATGCATCTCAGCAGCTTTGTGATAAAAGTCAACGGCATTGCCAATCAAATAGGAACTCGTTAGATACCTGTGACTGCTTGGACAGACCTTGTCGTAAATGCTTTCCACAGGGTCTTTTCCTGTCTCTTCTTGTTTTGCCAGCAATTCTTTGTATGTACCACAGGCTTCTACAAATTTTTCTATATGGCTGAATAAGAATAAAATCCTTGATTCGTCAAACTTGTACTTGTATCTCTGCTGAAAGCCATTGATAAATGCTCGTTTATCCTTGCTTTGCATATAGTACAACACTTCACGCAAGACTATCAAAAGATGATTCCATACAAATTCTCGCTCATAGCACTCACCTATATACATATTAGTATATAATGTTGTGCTATAGAGTGGAGAAAGGATATCCGTAACCTTGTTTAAGCAGAAAAGGCTATCCGTGATGAGATATATCAAGAATTGGAAACGCTTGTCTGCATCGGATGTGCTGTTGTCTTTGAAAATATCCAAACCAATTTGGTTGATAATAACGTCGCTATTGACATTGTACAGATATTTATCTATAATCTGCAAAGTATCCAACAAATTGCGTTCTCCTTTTATAAATGCTTTTCGATAAGATGGCATCAACAGGAAAAGAGTCTGTTCATTGGCTTCTTCCTTGAATCGTAAGTTCTGAATATTCTGTACCAAAGAACTGATAATTTTGTCGCAGCCTAACTGGCGAGCTGAAAGCGTATGCTTCAACACATCCATAATAATAGATTCTCTTCGGGACAAGAAGCATATATGGTAATACTTATACAGTACAATCTCTATGTCAGTAGAATTACTCAGATTATCAAGACTAATCTCCGTGATAAGATTCTTTCCCAACATACGTTTAAATAAATCAATTTCTGTCGTATTGATATGTCCATAATGCTTGTATGAGTCTTGAATGGATTTTATGACGATGTACTTGCAGAAATCCAAAATACCATCGCTTGCCTTGAGACCTGATGCAGGAAGCATTGTCTGCACGGCATCCAACATCTGGCAGTAAATGCTATGCGCTGATTTATATTCACCCATCATCTCGTACATCATGGCTGCACACCAATAATAGAGCTGTGACTTCATGAAACAACTTAAATCGCTGTCAAAGTTAACTGTGATGGCATGCTTGACACCACTCGTTTCCTCATTTTGGGCGTATTCCTCTGCAAGATGATTGAGTTTTTCAAAGAAAGAATCCAACTTTTCTTCATAATCTTTACCAAACGATTTTTGTGAGCATCCTAATAAACAGTTTGCTATGCCAACAAATGATTTTGTGACAATTTTCAATGGTATAATGCCAAAAGTGATGAGGTTTTTCTTTGGATCCTTATTAAGCAAAATTTCTAAAAAGACAATAGATTTACTTGCCTTGACTGTTACACTTCTTCCATCAAAAATCAAATCATGTATTGCGGTATCAATAGCCTTTCCATAATATCGACATGCAGCACATGGCATATAGATTCCTCCTGCTTCAGAAACATTTCTGTAGTACATGATGTCACCAAGTTTGGTGTAAAAGTCTATTGTCAAGATAGCTTCTTTGTCTTTTGAAAAGCGTATAATCTTTTTAAAATCATTCTCTGCTTGCTTAATATCAGATTCTGTGAAACCTCCCAAATCCATTTTCTCCTTGACAAATAACTTTGCCAACGGAGCAAGATAGGTTATACGGATTGTATCAAATAGAAGTGCTTTGTCGTATGTATCCTTACAGATAGAGTACTTTCGTATTTTCTCTGTCAACTGAGCATAGGTCAAATACGCAGTATCGTATGTCTTGCGCTTTTCGTAAGCTAAGCCTAATTTCAAAGACAGACGAACCATAAACAGCATTCGGGAAGGTTCTATTTCTATGCTTGAAAGAGAAAACTCTTTCTTGCGCTTTTGCTGACGGTACAAAGCAGACAATGCTTCTTGATACTCATATATAGCCAATTCATAGTCTTCCTCTAACATATAAATGTCACCCAATGTATGGTGAAGACTGGCAATTGCCATTGCCTCATACTTATTGTTATAATGCTCCAACTGTCGAATATAGAGGTTCTTCACTGACAGTAGTTCGTCATGAGAGAAATTAAACAAATATGAGATTTCTTCTGATGTTTTAGAATAGAAGGTTATTTCCTCTGACAAATGCATCGGGAACTTGTACTTGTACAGATTCATCACAGTCTCATCGATATGTGTCAGCGTCATAAACTCAACAATGCCACCAATGAAATCTCGCAACTCTGGCATTTTGTTGATGTCAAGGAGTTCTGGCATATATTCCAGATTTCTCATGGAGAAGCCAGACTTATGGAACTTGTACAAATTGGATAGCATGAAGGAAGTTGATACCAACAACTTGTCATTATAGATGTTTGACTTGTCAACCAAGTTCTGAATCATAGGATACAGCAAATAGTTGACAAAACATATTCTCTGTACGTTGCGACTGTCAAAGAATAGGTAATACTTACTGGCTTCTTTGCCAAAATGAATGTCGTAACCATCACCCAAAACTTTGTCACGTTCAATCTTTTCTGTTATTCGCTCTTGTGTTCTTACATACTTCTCTATATAAATGGCAAGCTTTTTTGGCGATCCATTGCTCATATATACCAAATAGGTCAAGAAATTATGCAGGAATACAATTCTACGCTCCAAGATATGCTCGTATGTTTGCCATCTTTCCTCGGTAACGGCTTGCTTCTTCCATTCTTTCCTACAATAATCTGTATAATCTCGTAAAGAGACTTTTCCATCTTTTGATTGTGTCTTGCCACCTATCAGCAGTTGGCATAAGTATTGCTCTATCATAGACTCAACGCCACTATAATGGTTAGTTCTTCTAAAGAAACTGCTGACATTGATGTGACCATTGAATATGCTATGAATATTGAACTCTCGATTAGAGATGTCGGAGAGAGTCTCTTCATACATATCATACCCTGCAACAAAGACGAATTTCGCTTTTGAACTGGAAATGAAGTACTTCATATTGGCAAGCAACTCACCTAAAGCTCTTTGACGACTGCGATTGCTGCTTTCACCATTAAAGCTGTTGCCTGTATTGTATTCTGGCATCTGCTTGCTATCCTCATCCTTTGGTGATATTTTATCCAATTCGTCAATGATGAAAATAAAATGCAAATGTGAACCATAAAGTTTGTCTATCAGATTAAGCAATTCGACAAGCATCTCTTGCATTTCAGGAACATCAGCAATAGGATATGATACGTTCTTACCGAACTTGAGATACATACCTAATTCATGGATAGGATTCTTGAATGAAGTTCCCGTTTCCGTATTTAATGTAACATCAGCATCAATACGTTCAATAAGATAATGCCAATAATGTTTGACTTGATTGATGGTAATAAAATAATCCAATTTTGTAAGATGCCATAATGCTAAAAGAATACGATTGGTTAACCAACCGCTTGACAAGACACCTAATATACCAATGGTATAAATAGACCAGGATAATGTAGGACCTATAAGATAATCAAGCAAGCCAAAACGTACTGTTGGAACATGAAAAAGCCAATATACCATGATAGCAACAATAAAGAGCCATAAAAATATTGGGAGTAAAAAGTTTGAGATCTGGGGTATTGGCTTTGTGAGTTTAGAGCCTGTCGCTTCCTCCTCAAACTTTTTGGCTGCAACTTTGCAAACCATTCCCAAAAGTTCTTTGGTTGTAAGCAACTCGTTGCCAACATTGACAGTAACAGTTACATATTTTGGCTTTCCAAATCTCCTTATTTTCTCAATAAATCCATGTGGCTTAGGACTAAGTTTAGCAACAGCCTTATGCACAAACGAACTTTTTCCCATTCCACGATAGCCTGTGATGAGATAAGCACCAGAATACGCCGTTTTACCCTTTGGGGCATCCAGCCAAGCAGAAAGTTTGTCTATAATGGAGTCTCTTCCAATAAATCCTTCTGTATTTTCTTCGCAATTACTTGCACTATGATAGTGATTAAACCCATACAAAGGAATAATCATATTATGCAAGTTGGAAAAATAGCGTTCGTTAAACATTAAAATAGTTTTTTCTATTCTATGGCTTCTAAGAATGTTCTATCAATCTCAATGGTTGCACCACTGATGTACTTGATTTCATTGCCGATGATAGCTTTCTTACCAGATAGACGTTGCACGTATGCTTCCAATCCTGCCATTTTACCCTCGGTGATTCTTACTCTCTGTCCTTTGCGTAAAGGACCAGAGCAAGGAGTGACAGGAAGGTCTGGATTTTCTACAAGGCTACGATAATCGTTCAGCTCTTTGTCGCTGATGCGGTAAATTTCACGATAGCCTGGCATTGTGAGCATCTTATAGACATCGGGACGAAAACGGATGGTGTCGAGATGGTCGGGACTGACATGACAGAAGATAAAGGTGGTAAGCAAGACTTTCTCCTTTATTCTTCGCTTGTTGCTTCGCTTGTCTATGACTACCATTCTCTGCATAGGAACCCAGTATTCAAACCATATCTTATGTCTTTGGAAGTAAAGTTCAAGAGTTTTGCCTATGGTGTTCTCACAGTTGCACCTTACGACAGCGACATACCAACCTGCATCATCGGGCATTTTTGGCTCATTTTCATATCCAAATGCCTCATTTTGGGGATTTTTAAGC
>OHAH01002292.1_pt1 | contig 10186 bp, 8 predicted proteins | sample 1577071 | NCBI WGS metagenome assembly OHAH01 (sample SAMEA3541520, study PRJEB24748) | human gut metagenome | biome: human gut; feature: human-associated habitat; material: faeces | place: China | collected 2012 | reverse complement strand
GGAAGTTTTTTCAGATACTCACGAAATGCCTGGCTTGATGCCATAAAATCTACAGTAGCATCGATAATATGTGGGGTGTTTTCACCTAATTTTGCCATGATGATAATCCTTATATTATCACGGTTTGTGAATGATAGGGTGTCACTATTATTTATGCGTTAGTGAACCAGAAAAAATCCCCCGTTGGCATAGGGGGATATGTAAGGAGAAATAACTTCGCAGGTGTTCTTGTTTGTATAACGTGAAAAGACTGCACGCAACTTAATAAGTCTGCCGTACTTACTTTCAGTTTTCAACATAAGGTTTATAACAATGTATGGAATGGAAGTGAGCTTTAAGGTTTCAGCTCTAAAAAATAAAATATTTATTAGTTGGCTGGTTGTTGTTCTTGTTCTGTATGTATATAAACACTATCGACATATTATGACCGGGAACATTCCTTACCCCCTCTGCGCTCGCAGAGGTTTTTTTTTGTCATTAATTAATAATGAACTGAAATGCAGTTCCGATACCTCCATTTGCACATTATCCCTGACATATGGTACCGGAACCGCATTAATTTTATGTTATAAGAGTTTATTTTTAATGTCCAGATGGTTTAATAGTATTTATATGTAATTAGCTGTATGGATAGTACTGGTTTTATTGTATAACTTGTCGTTTTTTTTATTGTTTTTGTGTGGTGTGCTAATCTTTAAGTTATAAAAAAACCCCTTGGAATACAGGGGCAAAAGTAAGGAAAACAAATGGATGCTCAGTTTGTGTGACACTTTAAACTAATGGAACTATAGAGTGGAGGTTGTTACAGTCGCTTTTATAAAACAGCAACCAGTTTTTTTCAATAGTCTGATGATGGTTGTGACAGTTTTGTGATATTGTTCAAAATGTTTCTTGTTGAATGTTTGTTTTTTGGTCTATTGGTGTCTGGTTTTATTTTTTCTGCTATTACATATCAAGAAATGTGATTGGTGTAGCAAGAGTGGAATGCGATGTGGATAAACTAATTGGTTGTCGAATCTAATTTACTTAGAAAACTACACTTGTTTTTGTGTATGAATTTAGTGAATTTGTCTGTCTATGTGTTTTCGTGCATTTATAAATCCTTCGTCAGGATCTTAAATTTAGTGTTGAATATGTAGGGCCTGTACGGTAATTATTATTTAGCGTAGCTACTTCATCGTTGTTCGAACACAACCAACAACCTGTAATTGTTGTTTCTCTTGGTTCCCCACTTTTGTGGGGTTTTTTATCTCTTCCGTGCATCGTAAAGCGCGGACTCCTTCTGGAAAGGTTGTTTTAGGGCATCACTGAGGCATTTTTTGCGTTTGTGAATATTGAGCATCCGATAACTAAAATATTTCCCATAGACTCTGATTCTTGCCACCGACCCCAGGTCGGTTTTTTTTTGTCCTGGCGAGATGTGAAGTTTGGAAACAGGAAACCCCGTCAGAGCGCCACGCACCAGGGGAGAAAACTTGTCGTTTTGAGCCGTTCGGTGTTCAGAACGCACGAAACCGATCGCACATCGCTTTCGTGCATAGTTATGCAACGCCCTGAAAACGATTCTGACGCGTTTTTCTGGTTTGGCCTGGTGTTTTCTTGTCTTTTTGCGTTTTTTGCGCCAGAAAGCGACTGAGGGCGTTTTAAGGGGGGCGTACAACGGGAGTTATGGTAAATGGATCGGGTTTTCGGGAAGGTTCGACAGGATTTGCCGTTGGGTGTAGTGTAAGCGACTGAAAAACAAACGCCCCTGAAATTCGTGTAGATCCGCCAAGACTTTCACGAAGATACAGGGGCGATGTCGGTCGATAACCTGGAAGGAATCGTAACACATGAGCGCCGCGCTTCAATACTTCGAAGAAAATTTACCTCACCGTCCCTATCACACGGATGATCCCGCTTTCGGCCTTCGCATCTCCGGCAAAGGGCGTGCGCTTCTTGCGCGGTACATTCAGCAGAACCAGCCACATGCGCAACACTGGCTGGTTTTTGACGTTGACCGCGAGGGGGCTGCGATTGACTGGAGCGACCGGAACGCCCCCGCGCCGAACATCACCGTAAAAAATCCCGTGAATGGGCACGCTCACCTGCTATACGCGCTCAATCTTGCCGTGAGAACCGCGCCTGATGCGTCGGTTAAGGTGCTGAAATACGCCGCTGCAATTGAACGTGCGCTGTGTGAGAAACTTGACGCAGATGTGAACTACAGCGGACTGATTTGCAAAAATCCGTTCCACCTGGAATGGCAGGTGATGGAGTGGCGCGAGGAAGCCTATACCCTCGATGAACTGGCTGATTATCTCGATTTGAGCGCCTCAGAGCGTCGTAGCGTCGATAAACATTACGGGCTGGGGCGAAACTGCCACCTGTTCGAAATAACGCGTAAATGGGCTTACAGAGCGATTCGTCAGGGATGGCCAGCATTCTCACAGTGGCTTGATGCCGTGATCCAGCGTGTCGAAATGTACAACGCATCGCTTCCCGTTCCTCTTTCACTGGCTGAATGCCGGGCTATTGGCAAGAGCATTGCGAAATACACGCACAGAAAATTCTCACCGGAAGGCTTTTCCGCTGTACAGGCCGCTCGAGGCCGGAAAGGTGGCCTTGCTAAAGGCGAAGCCTACGAGGACAAGCGTTTCATGGCGCTATGTATGCTGGAGAATGGATATTCTCAGAAAGCTATTGCGGCGATGCTGGATGTACATCGAAATACGATCCGTAATTGGGCAATGCACAAATAGCCTTATCAGATAACAGCGCCTTTTCGGCGCTTTTTTGAGCTGTTGGCGTTCCTGCGGTTTTTCCGGTTCCGCCCAGCAATGGCGCTGGTTTCCTCGTGATTGCGGTGGTAGCGCTCGCCGCAGCCTCATGACCGAGCGTAGCGAGCGAATGTGCGAGGAAGCGCAAAGGCGTCCGGTGGTGCATGTGGCACTTACGCGCCGGGGCTTATCCGTTCTGCGGTTTCGCAGGTGGTCTTGGTAGCTTCTCCAGCTCGTTAATCAGCGGTTGTAGTCGGTTCATATCGGCCTGTCTTGTGACTTCCTTTCGCAGAAACTGGAGCAGGAACGCTCGCAGTTGCGCTTCTTCCGGCCTCCGTACCCTCGCCAGCATGGCAGCCCCCACAATGACTTTTTGCGCCGTGTCCAGGCTCCGGCTCTTCGCCTTCAGGCGCTGTAATCTGGCCTCAGCTTCGGCAATCTTCTGTTCGAGCGTTCTGCTCATGATGTAACTCCGTACGCGATGAAAAATCGTATTTTAGCGCGTCACTGGTAGTTGCAAAACTGAACTGGCATAATGCACGGCATATCACGAAGTGCGCACTTATACAATCTTCACTTCGTTTCGATTGTGTGCGCCCTGCGGGGCTGAAAGAAAACGGCAAAAAGGCATTACGGCAGAAATGGCGATTTATCATCTCAGCATGAAAATCATTTCGCGAAAAAACGGCTACAGTGCCGTTGCTTCTGCTGCCTACCGTTCCGGCTCTGTCATACCCGATGACCGTACCGGATTAATCCACGATTACACCCGTAAACGCGGCGTTGATGATGCGGTCATTCTCACCCCTGCGAATGCACCGTCCTGGTGTGGTGACCGTTCCGTTCTCTGGAATGCGGTCGAGAAAGCCGAACAGCGCCGGAACTCCCAGCTGGCAAGGGAGATTGAACTCGCCATTCCCCGTGAGATTTCCCGCGAGGCCGCACGGGAGGCCGTTCTCGCTTTTGTCCGGGAAAACTTTGTCAGTCGGGGCATGATTGCCGATGTGGCGTTCCATCATATGGACCGGACCAACCCCCATGCACACATCATGCTGACCACGAGAGCTGTCGGGGAAACGGGATTCGCAGGAAAGGTCAGGGACTGGAACGACCGGGCACTCGCCGAGACGTGGCGCGCATCATGGGCTGACCATGCGAACAGAGCGCTTGCGAACGCCGGCTACCAGGAAGAGATAGACCATCGTTCATACGAGCGTCAGGGACTGGAGAAAGCGCCGGGCCTTCACCTCGGAAAGGCTGCCTGTGCGATGGAAAAACGGGGCATGGAAACAGAACGCGGTGAGCAGAACCGCCTGATTAACAGCCTTAACCTGGAAATACAGGTTTCCCGCACAAGGCTGGCAGTCATCCAGGTACAGGAGAACGTGCGGAAACGGGAACTCAGCGATGCCGCACGTCGTGCAGCGGAAGCCCTTAATCTGACCATTCCCGCCGCGAATGCCTCAGCGGATACCCTGCGGGAATTCATTGCCACACTGCCGCAGGAATGCGGGAACGCATGGGAGATGACACCGGAGTTCGTGGCGATGAACGGGAAGGCAAACGACATCAAACGTGAGGGGAATGCGCTGGTGAAAGAGCGGGATATTCTCGAAAAAGAGATGACCGGACTCAGAAAAGCCCGTCCGGTAGCGTCCATCCTGTCAGAGCTTCCCCTGATGACATGGGCTGAACCGGAATACCGCAAAAGACAACTCCGCTTCTGGAAACTCGAGAAACAGATTGAATCTCTTCTCCGCACCTACAGGGCCGTGAAAGAACGGGACATTCCCGTCCGTCGTCAGGCCTTTGAAACGCAGTGGAATACGTGGATTTCGCCGGGAATGGCAGAGCTGAAAGAAAAACTGTCAGCACGGGAAGCGGAGCGGCGCAGGGAGGAAGCCGAAGCGGAAGCGCGCCGGAAGGAACAGGAATATGACGCACGGCTGAAACACCATGATAACCATCGCCTGAGCCGAGAAACGGCATTAGCCGGGGTTATTACGGAGCTGGGGCGTGCCAGAGAGCCGGGAACGGGCAGGATAACCCGCTACATGATGCTGAGTAACAGAGCCGGAGAATTCACGGTATGGGGTGATGAGCTGGCGCATTACCCCCAGAGTGTTCATGACCCGGTGAATGTTTACCTGTCGCCAGGCGGGGCTGTGATGGTCTCGGATATACGTGAGGGAATGCCAGAATCTCATGAGACGATGGCGCGGCCTGAGCGTGTGAGAATGTATTCCGGTGCGACGGTCCGGCATGTACTGGAACAGATGCGCCAGGGGTGGCCCTCTTACGGTTTTCCGGCGCTGCCGCATCACTGGCCGGATAATTTTTATTTCAGCGACGACCGCAGGCCCGCAGCCTCTCCGCTGCCGTCAGCGCACCGGGTGGACGTCACCGCTTATGCGGCACCGGAGCAACTCATGCCCGTTGTCTTTTCGACAGAGCGAAACAGCAGGACGCTGAATCTGCTGTTGTGCAAAGGGCCGGAGGAAATGCTTGTCGGTTTTGTGCGCCTGGAGGACGAGCTGCGTCCCGTTCTTGCGCTTCCGTCGCCGGATTACAGTCATCTGATGGTAAGCATCATCACAGAGAACGGGATACACCTGGCAGGCTACGGTGAGGCCATAAACCGTGATGCTGATACTCCGTACCCACCGGAACCGAAGCTGATGCAGTTCAGGCTTAAGGGCTGTCAGGACACGCTTTTTGCTGCCATCAACAAACCGGAAGAGATGCCGGATTATCTCTTCCGTCAACTCGGATTTAATCAGACCTGGCATGAATGGAAGCGGGACGAACAGCACAGGCAACAACAACGACGCCCCGGACATTACCGGGGCATGAGTATGTGATATCCGGGGCTGCACCCCGAACCCCGCCAACGTCTCACGGGACACGAAAAAATTCCGCGTCCCGTGAGGCGTTTTCTGGATGAGAAAGTTTGCCGTTTTGACCCGTTCGCGCTTCTGAACGGTCGAAACCGATCGCGCATCGCTTTCGTGAATAGTTATGCAGACCCCTGAAAACGATTCTGACGCGTTTTTCTGGTTTGGCCTGGTGTTTTCTTGTCTTTTTGCGTTTTTTGCGCCAGAAAGCGACTGAGGGCGTTTTAAGGGGGGCGTACAACGGGAGTTATGGTAAATGGATCGGGTTTTCGGGAAGGTTCGACAGGATTTGCCGTTGGGTGTAGTGTAAGCGACTGAAAAACAAACGCCCCTGAAATCATGTCCAGATCCGGCAAGATTCAACATGAAATACAGAGGGCGTGTAGGTCGCATAACCCGGAGAGAATCGTAACACATGAGCGCCGCGCTTCAATACTTCGACGAAAATTTACCCCACCGTCCCTATCACACGGATGATCTCGCTTTTGGTCTTCGCATCTCCGGCAAAGGGCGTGCGCTTCTTGCTCGGTACATCCAGCAGAACCAGCCTCATGCGCAGTTCTGGCTGGTTTTTGACGTTGACCGCGTGGGGGCAGCGATCGACTGGAGCGACCGGAACTCACCCGCACCGAACGTCACCGTTAAAAATCCTGTGAACGGGCACGCCCACCTGCTTTACGCACTCAATATCGCCGTGAGAACCGCACCGGACAGTTCGGTTAAGGCACTGAAATACGCTGCCGCAATTGAACGCTCGTTGTGTGAGAAACTTGACGCAGACGCGAACTACAGCGGGCTGATTTGCAAAAATCCGTTCCACCTGGAATGGCAGGTGAAGGAGTGGCGCGAGGAACCCTACTCCCTCGATGAACTGGCTGATTATCTCGATTTGAGCGCCTCAGCGCGCCGTAGCATCGATAAACATTACGGAATGGGGAGAAACTGCCATCTGTTCGAAATGACGCGCAAATGGGCTTACAGGGCGATTCGGCAGGGCTGGCCAGCATTCTCACAGTGGCTTGATGCCGTGATTCAGCGTGTTGAAATGTACAACGCATCGCTTCCCGTTCCGCTTTCACCGCCTGAATGTCGGGCTATTGGCAGGAGTATTGCGAAATACACGCACAGGAACTTCACGCCGGAAACTTTCGCACAGTATGTGGCTGATACGCACACGCCAGAAATTCAGGCTGCACGTGGTCGCAAGGGCGGGAAAATTGGAGGTGCTAAGTCTAAGCGTGGTGCTGTTGCCACATCTGCGCGAACGTTGAAACCGTGGGAGACTCTTGGAATTAGCCGCGCCTGGTATTACCAACTGAAAAAACGAGGTCTTGTAGAGTAGACCAAATAAAACCTATATCAGATAACAGCGCCTTTTTTGCGTCCTTTTGAGTCGTAGGTTTTTCGTCGTTTATCCCAGCAATGGCGTTTCTTTCCGCATGATTGCGCTGGTAGTGCTCGCCGCAGTCTCATGACCGAGCGTAGCGAGCGAATGAGCGAGGAAGCACCAGGGAACCAGAATGTGAACGGGAATACTTACGCGTCTGGGTTTGGGGATGTCTCCAGATCGTACTTAAGTTCCTTAAGTACTTGTAATATCTTGTCTTTTTTATAGTATAGCTCGCCTGTTTTTGTGTCTACCTGTCCTGCTTCGATCAGTAGCCCAGCCGCGAGAAAGAGTCGGTGATTGCGTTCCCGTCGTTGTTTTTTTCCCTCGATTCGTTTCTGGATCGTCTGTTTTCGCTCGTTCTCCTGTGCCTGTAAGTCGTTTTTTTCCGCTGTTGCCAGCACGTGGAGAAGTTTGCGTTCCTGTTCTGTGAGTCCGTCTTCGTTGTCGAGCAGGTCAATAATCTGTCTCTGTCGCGCGGTCTGTTCTCCGAGCTTCCTGATGAATCCGATCCGTTTCTTCAGCCATTCGATGTTGCTGATGCGCATGTTTGTGGTACTCCCTGGTGTTTTTTTACGGCGGTTTGTGGTCGTGCAGTATATCGCTTGCGGTCGGCGGGTGCAGGGGGTATCTTCCTTCTAATTCGAATAATTAGAAGGAAGGGCACTTATATGTTTCTCTCCTTCGTCGAGAAACAGTGCGCTCCTGCAGAGGGCTGAAACCGTGGCAACCTATCACCTCAGCGTTAAATTTGGTGGCAAGGGGCAGGCTGCAAACCACGCCGATTACATCGAGCGCAAAGAGAAATACCGCGACCGTCAGGATTTGGAATATTCCGCACACGGAAACATGCCGGAATGGGCCAGGGATAATCCTTCCCATTTCTGGCAGGCGGCTGACCAGTTTGAACGTGCGAACGGTTCGACCTATAGGGAACTTGAAATTGCATTACCCCGTGAACTGACAGCGGAACAGCGCCTTGAACTGGTGCAGGATTTTGTACGTCAGGAAGCCGGCGAACGGCACGCCTGGAGTTTTGCCATTCACAATCCGAAAGCGAGCATTGACGGCGGCGAACAGCCTCATGCGCATATCATGATGAGTCAGCGTGTGAATGATGGAATTGAACGTACACCGGAACAGTATTTCCGGCGCTATAACGCCAGGTATCCCGAGCGGGGAGGTGCGAAAAAGGATTCCGGAAGCCTGACTCCCACTCAGCAAAAAGAGCAGTTGCGGGAATTGCGAAAACGCTGGGAGGTGAAGCACAACGAACATATGAGAAAGCATGGCTTTGAAAGGGGCTTCATTGACTGCCGGACGCTGAAAGAACAGGGCATTGAACGACGTCCCGAAGTGCATCTGGGTTTTGAAGCTGCCGGACGACTTGATGATGCCCAGCGTCATGACATCATGCAAAAACGGTCTGAACCGGACTATTACCGCCATCTTGAACAGGCGCGAATGGTCGGGCATGACATCAGGGAATGGCTGGATACACCGGTTAAGCAACATGAACTGGTCAGAAGGCTGCAACATGATGTTGCGCGGGAGCATGGCTTTGACATGAGAGACGGAGTGAGCAGAGAGAACCGAACTGAACCTGAACGGGTTAAATCACCGTCACGTGGATTTTCTATGGGATTCTGAACATGGCCAGCACAGAAGAAAAATTACTCACGCTCCTGTTATCGGTGGAGCATCTGCAACATACCGCAATAGAGCAACAGAAAGCTGTTGCTGATTCTCTGGCTGTGGCAAGGGAAACTCTTCGCGGATATCGGGATATTTCTGACGGTGTGGCAAAACAGGTCAGGGATGAAGTCAGAAACGAGGTGCAGAAGCTGGACGTGGCAGGACTGATAGGTGAGCGCATCAGCCAGGATTTTCAGCGGCTGGAAGAGTCAGTCGCAAACATGAAGGCAAACGCGGATGCCCTGAACAGGGATATTGCGACAATTCACAGCAATATCGTGCAGGAATACAACACCCTTAAAGGGTATAGCTGGAAATGGCTGGGTGGGGTGTCAGTGGCTTTTCTGGTTATGTTCTGTGTGCTCGGATGGGGAATGAAAACAATACTCGACAGGAACTACAACGCCACAGCGGCGGTGTATCAGAAAGTTGTGACACTGGAAGATAAACTGGTGGAGAAACCTGTCACGGGGAAGAGCCGGAAAAACTGACGCGCTTCGCTTGTCCAACGCCTCACGACCCGCGAAAGGATTTCGCGAACCGTTCACCGTTTTTTTCAATATGATTCTGTCTGCTTTGGTCGATAAAGCAGACGATAGTATTCCAGCCTTCGTATATATAACGGTACGTGCTCATCAGTAAGAGCTGGCGGTATTGTGTTATCAGGGGGAAGTTTTTTCAGATACTCACGAAATGCCTGGCTTGATGCCATAAAATCTACAGCTGCATCGATAATATGTGGGATATTTTCATCTAATTTTGTCATGATGATTGATCTGATATTATCACGGTTCGTGAATTATAGTATGTCACTATTATTTATGCTTTAGTGAACCAGAAAAAATCCCCCGTTGGTATAGGGGGATATGTAAGGAGAAATAACTTCGCAGGTGTTCTTGTTTGTATTATAACGTGAAAAGAATGCACGCAACTTAATTAATCTGCCGTACTTCCTTTCAGTTTTCAAGATAAGGTTTATAATAAAACATGGAATGGAAGCAAGCTTTAAGGTTTCAGCTCTAAAATTTTTAATATCTATTAACTAGCTAGTTGTTGTCCTTGTGAGCATGTTGTATATAAAAGCTAGGATAATATCCTGACCGGAGTATTCATATTCCTTATCCCCTCTGTGTTCTCAGAGGTTTTTTTCTGTATTTAATGATATGAGCTGGAATGCGATTCCGGCCCCCCCCGTTTACATAATTCTCCCTGACATACGGCACCGGAATCGCATTGATTTTGCATTGCTAATGTCTAACTGTGCTGGTGAATGTTGGGGGCAGTTTGGATATCGAAAATTATTGTACGTTAAGGTTGTTTTTTGACCTTGTCGGGGTCCGCCTGCGGGCAGTAGAGATCATATAAGGTATTCAATAACGTCATGATGCGGTTATCCCCGATACGGTAATATACCATTTTACCTGCCCGTCGGGTCTCGACCAGCTTCAGGC
>OHAH01002281.1_pt1 | contig 10238 bp, 8 predicted proteins | sample 1577071 | NCBI WGS metagenome assembly OHAH01 (sample SAMEA3541520, study PRJEB24748) | human gut metagenome | biome: human gut; feature: human-associated habitat; material: faeces | place: China | collected 2012 | reverse complement strand
TGAAAGTGGTGTGATTAAAGCTGGCGGGAACTGGACAAATATCTTTATTTATCCTGGATATCGCTTTCGACTGGTAAATTCATTGATAACTAATTTTCATTTGCCGCAGAGCACGCTTTTGATGTTGGTATCAGCCCTGTCAACACGTGAGATTATGCTGTCGACTTATGCTGAAGCTGTACGCGAACATTATCGTTTCTTTTCTTTTGGTGACGCTATGTTTATTACTGATTTGAATAAATAATTTTTAGGAGAATTTATGCACGCAGTTACATATGAATTAATAAAAGAGTGCAGTCGGAGCGGCGCGCGATTAGGTAAATTACATACTCCGCACGGAACTTTTGATACGCCGATGTTTATGCCTGTTGGAACACAGGCGACCGTAAAAACATTAGCGCCAGAAGAATTATATGCTATGGGCAGTCAGGTTATTTTGTCTAACACTTATCATTTGTTTTTACGGCCTGGCCACGAATTGGTCAAGAAAGCCGGAGGTTTGCATAATTTTATGCGTTATGACCGGGGGATGCTGACAGACAGCGGTGGATTTCAGGTTTTCAGTTTGGGAGCCATGAGAAAAATCAAAGAAGAAGGTGTGACATTCAGGTCGCATATTGACGGTTCAAAAAAATTTCTGTCGCCAGAGATAGCCACAGAAGTACAGGAAGCATTAGGCGCCGATATAGCAATGGCTTTTGATGAATGCATTCCTTATCCGGCTGATTTTGATTATGCAAAAGAATCAACTCTGAGAACTACGCGTTGGGCCAAACGCTGTTTAGATATACACACCCGTGAAGACCAATCTATGTTTGGCATTGTTCAGGGTGGAATGTATCCGGAACTTCGAAAAATGAGTGCTGATCAGCTGACGGAAATGGATTTTGCTGGTTATGGAATCGGTGGACTGAGTGTTGGTGAACCTAAGCCGCTGATGTATGACATTTTAAACCAAACAACTGAGCATATGCCAAAGAATAAAGCCCGTTATCTAATGGGAGTTGGAACCCCAGACTGTATAGTAGAGGCAGTAAACCTGGGTGTCGATATGTTTGACTGTGTATTTCCAACAAGGGTAGCGCGTAACGGTACAGCAATGATTCCAGAAGGACGGCTGGTTGTACGGAATGCAGCATATGCTGAGGATTTTCGTCCTATTGATGAACGCTGCGGCTGTTATACTTGCCGTAATTTTTCACGGGCCTATATCAGGCATCTGTTTAAGGCAGAAGAGTTGTTTGCTCTGAGGCTGCTTACGATTCACAATCTACATTTTCTGCTTGATTTTACAAAGCAGATTCGTTCTGCTATTGCCAGTGATACTTTCCCTGAGCTGCGCGAAAGATTTTTAGAAAATTATCGAGGCTAAAACAGGATTTTTCGTTTTTATGGCGAATATAATCCCAGATAGGGGAGAATTATGAAGGAGGTGTTCCCATGCAAGGTGGAGATACTATGGCGATGATCAATGCGATCTGGCCGTTTATCTTAATGGGCGGTATCTTTTATTTTATGCTGTATCGTCCTCAGAAACAAGAACAACAAAAACGTCAGAGAATGCTTGATTCTTTGAAAAAAGGCGATAAAGTAGTGACTATTGGCGGTATGTTTGGTGTGATTACCGCTATCAGTGAAAAAAAGGTTACCTTGAAGCTGGCTGAAGACGTGGAAGTTGATTTTGCACGTTCCGCTATCAGTGCTTTTCAAGATCCCGTTAAGCAGGAAATGGCAGAAAAATAATGAAGAAACAACAATTGCGCAAGGAGTTAAAATCTTTGCGCAATCAGCTTTCTAGGGATCAGGTTGACCGCTGGAGCAAAGAAATCTGTGCAAATATTATGCTTTCGCCACAATATCGTCAGGCTGACGTCATTTTTGGTTATCTGGCATTCGGAAACGAACCGAATATAGACATTGTTTTAGAGCAGGCGAGACTCGCTGGTAAAACGGTTTGTATTCCGCAGATAATTTCAGAAACAGAGATTTGTGCGGTGCGGTTTGAAGGTTTTGGCCAGTTATCACTTGACCGTTACGGAATCCGCAGTGTTAGTGGTACAGATGTTGTGATAAATCCACATGAAATAGCTTTGGTATTGGTGCCTGGAGTTGGGTTTGCTAAAAATGGGAACCGAATAGGCATGGGTGCAGGTTATTATGACCGCTTCTTGGCACAGGTTGATAAAGCTGTGCTGATGGGTGTGACTTATAATGCCCTGTTATGCAGTAAAATACCAGTAGATTATTATGATAAACCGGTGCAGTATCTGGTTACTGAAACAAACGTTACTCTTTGTGAGTAGCTTGTTTATAAAAGTTTTGATGAACTTACTAAAGGGGGCAGCTAATTTTGAGATGGAATGAATTAGGCAAATTCTTGATTATCTCGTTGGCGATAATCGGGGGTTTCTGTGTTTATATTTCGCCTTTGTCAAATTCCATTAAACAGGGACTTGATCTGCAGGGTGGTACACATGTTGTGCTTCAGGCTGTTGATACACCTGAGTTAAAGGTTGATGATGATGCAGTTAATCGTTCAGTGAAAATTATTGAACGCCGTGTCAATGAACTTGGATTGACTGAACCGGTTATACAGCGTCAGGGTAAGGATCGTATTATTGTTGAGCTTCCTGGAGTTAAAGATCCTGATAAAGCGATTGCGATGCTCGGACGTACCGCACTTTTGGAATTTAAAGATGTCAGCGGGAAAACTGTTCTGACAGGTAAAGACTTAAAGGATGCTAAAGCGCAAATTTCTCAGGGCAACCAGTCTGTTGTCGGTTTGGAGTTCAGTGATGAAGGCGGCAAAAAGTTTGCTGATCTTACCGCACGTAACATAGGTAAACCGATCGCTATTGTGTTAGATGGTGAAGTGCTTACCAATCCTGTAGTACAGGAAGCTATAACTGGCGGCAGAGCTCAAATCTCAGGATCACGTACTATGGAAGAGGCTGAGCATTTGGCTATTTTACTGCGTAGCGGTTCTTTGCCTGTGAAAATTGAGGTTATGGAAAATCGGACTGTTGGACCTACATTAGGTCAGGATTCTAAAGAAAAAAGTATTAAAGCTTTTGGAATCGGTGTTATCGGTGTTTTTGTATTTATGATTCTGTTTTACCGTTTATCAGGTATTGTAGCTTGTATTGCATTACTGCTTTATGTAATGATGCTGCTTTTAGTGATGCGGTATCTGAATGCGACGCTGACTCTGCCTGGTATAGCTGGTATCATCCTGTCTATTGGCATGGCAGTAGATGCTAATGTCTTGATTTTTGAACGATTTAAAGAAGAAATTCGCAATGGTAAAACTTTACGTTCAGCAATGGATGCAGGATTTAATCGTGCGTTTGTAACTATTTTTGACTCTAACGTAACGACTTTAATGGCTGCCGTTATTCTTTTCTATCTTGGTACTGGACCGATTAAAGGCTTTGCAGTAACATTGGCTATTGGTGTTATTTTGAGTATGTTCTCGGCTATTACTGTGACTAAATTTTTGCTGCGCTTTTTGATTTCAAGCAATTTCACTAAAAATCCCGCTTTCTTTGGCGTTTCTGCTCCGAAGGAGGTGAATAAATAATGTTTTCGATCGTAAAGAATTATAAAATTTTCTTTTCCATCACCATTATTTTTCTGTTGATCGGCTTTGGTTCTATTGTTACCCGTGGTTTTAATCTTGGAATTGATTTTACAGGCGGCAGTATTGTTGATTTGACTTTTGAAAATCCGGTCAATGTGGCACAGGTTCGGGATGTCCTGAAAGAACATGATATGGGCAATAGTATCATCCAACTGGAAAACAGTGATGGCAAAACTGAAGCCAACAGTGTATTGATTCGTACTGGTGTTGTGGAGGATACTGAATTAAGAGCTACGATGAATGATCTGCAAAGCAAGCTTGGCAATTATCAGATACAGCGTGTTGAGCAGGTTGGCGCTACAATCGGTTCAGAACTGGTACAGCAGGCGGCTATGGCAATAGTTCTTTCCTGGGTATTGATGATTGCTTATATTACCTTTAGGTTTGAGTTTAAATTTGCAATAGCGGCAATTATAGCACTTATTATTGATGTTTTGGTAGTATTGAGTTATTTCTCATTGTTCCAAATGGAAATGGATTCTTCGTTTGTTGCAGCACTGCTGACGGTAGTCGGTTATTCTGTTAACGGTACGATCGTTATTTTTGACCGTATTCGTGAAAATCTGAAAATACATCGACGCAGTGAAAGCCTGGGCGAGATGGTCGATAACAGCATTTGGCAGTGTATGACAAGGACAATTTATACTGTGGCAACATCATTGTTTGCTATAGTGTCAATCTTCCTTTTTGGCGGAGAGACTATACATAATTTTTCTTTCGCTATGCTGGTAGGTTTTGCCAGTGGTGCCTATACTTCGATTTTTCTGGCTGGTCCGATGTGGATGTTCTTGAAAAATAAGAAAATTGGCATTTGATGAGTAAATAAAATCCCCTGTGCAAAGCACAGGGGATTTTTCATTTATCTGTGAATAGTATTGTACTGATACAAAAATGAGATCTTTTTTCATAAAAATGCTTGATAGTACTCAGAAATAGATTTCGTTTTTTGAAGCGGCTATTTAAATAGAGCGAAATAACCGTTGATAAAAATTCCAAGAACGATCAGAGGCAAAATATAAGTGACATAAAACCGCATCCATTTAGGAAATTTAAGACCGTTGCCGGTATCAGCTTCTTTGATAAAATTGTTCCAGCCCCAGCCATAACGCTGTGTGCAAAATAGCAGATAAACGAGGCTGCCTAATGGCAGTAGATTGTTGCTGATAAAGAAATCTTCTAAATCAAGGATACAGCTTCCAGGACCTAAAGGCTGGATATGGCTCCAGACATTGAAACCAAGTATACAGGGCATAGAAAGCATTGTTATCAGCACTATATTGATATAAATAGTTTTACTGCGGCTCCAGCCAGTAAGATCGCGGATGCAGGCAGTTATATTTTCAAAGACTGCAATAACAGTAGAATAAGAGGCAAATATCATGAAGAGGAAGAATAATGCTCCCCAAAATTGACCCCATGGCATTGCGTTAAAAACGTTAGGTAAAGTTACAAAAAGGAGGTTAGGTCCACTGTCCGGATTAACACCAAAACTAAAGCAGGCTGGAAAAATGATCAAGCCTGAAATAAGTGCTACGGCTGTATCCAAAATAGTGATAAATACTGCCTCGCCTGTTAGAGAACGTTCTTTGGCAATATAGCTTCCGAAGATAGCCAGAGCACCTATACCAAGGCTGAGTGTAAAGAAAGCCTGTCCCATAGCGGCGAAAATAACTTCGGAAACACCTTTTTCAAAGACTTTATTGAAATCAGGATAGAGGTAATATTTAAGACCAGCTTCCGCTCCTGGTAAGAACATGGAGTTTGCAGCTAAGGCTAACATGAGGATGAGCAGGCATAACATCATTGTTTTTGTGATTTTTTCTACACCGGCCTGTAAACCTAAAAGACAAACACCAAAACAAACCAGGACTGTCAGGACCATATTGAAAGTCATAGTCAGCGGATCACCAAGCAGGCCACCAAAAAGAGCGCCTACACCCTTAGCATCAAGCCCTGCGAAGTCACCAACAGCCATTTTATAAAAATAATACAGCATCCAACCAGCAACTGTTGTGTAGAACATCATCAGGATATAGTTGCCGGCAATAGCTCCGTATTTATAAAGGTGCCATTTAGTTCCTTTGGGTTCTAAAACATCAAATGAAAGTGCAGCGCTACGGCAGCTGGCACGGCCTACTGAAAATTCTGCTACCATGATAGGCAATCCTAGAATGAGCAGGAAAAATAGATAGATAAGTACGAAAGAGGCGCCTCCGTACATGCCTGTAATAAATGGAAAACGCCATACGTTACCAAGGCCGATAGCACAGCCTGCAGAAATAAGGATAAAGCCAAGTCGGGATGAGAAATTTTCACGTTCCATAGTAATAAAAGTCCTTTCACTCTGCATACACAGCATATGATAAAATAATAATTATAGTAAAAACAATTATACAAAAGAATCTGATTTTTGTAAATTGTTTGTGAACTTAGAATGAAATGAAAGTAAAAAGCATCTTGAATTTTCAAGATGCTTTTTTTGTAGAGGTAGTTCTTTTTCCTGTTAATAATAAACCTAACCAAGGAAGTTTACCTCCTAATTTAGTTATGATAATACTTGAGAGTACAGATAAAGTGACAAGAAGACAGTAGATCAAAAGAATTTTTTTGCTGGTCATAACAATTCCGCCAACGTGACAAAGCCTGCTGATGATATCCATCCAAAAGGGATGGATAAGATAAACAATAAGCGAGTTTACTGATAAGAGATGAATAAACTTTCTGATAGGATTCGAAAGACTTGTTTTGGCAAAGACTGCACAGAAAAAAATCAGAGAACCTATTGTGTAAAGGAACCCCTGCAGACTTAATTGCTGAAGAGTGTTTACCAGAATGATCAGACTGGAATTATGATAAAAATAATAATAGTAATAACTGCCCCCGATAAACAAGAGCGTAAAGATGTAGAAGACACTTACTTTTGTGAAATGTCTGATAATAAATTTTATAAAAGTATTATAATAAACTGCTGCCAGGCCGCCTGACATAAAAATAAATAAATAATGCAGAGGCAGGTAATTTAGACGATAGTTAAAAAGGTTTTGTAAAAATACTGGTAAGTCAGTACTTTTAAGATTGGGATGACAGGTCAAGTAGTTGAAGACGATCTGCAGTAAGAACAGCAGTATAAAACCAAGTTTAAGACTGCTGTTTTGGAAAAAAGAAAATAATTTATGCCATAATGGGAAAGTAAAATAAAACCATAGCAGTATGACCATAAAATATAAGTGGTAGCAGGCTAAACCATAAAAGAGCAGGAAAAGGATATTTGCTGGCTGCCAGTTTATACATCCTGGCATAACAGCAGAAAAGTAAAGCAGATAAAACAGTGACCAGATAACATAGGGAAGTCCGACACTTTGCAGCCGTTTTTTTAAAAAAGGCAGATAAGCTATAGTAGTTTCTGGTCGGTATTGGCAGAATAAACCATAACCGGAGATAAAAAAGAATGCGGGAACACTATAGCGTGAAAGTATTTCCAGCAGCATATATAAGAAACTATTGGGATAAGGTGCTTCTAGGACAAAAGAACCAACGTGGATACCGATGACTCCAAGCATACAGATACCGCGCAGGTCGTCAATTATTTGATTGCGTTCCGGCATAAGATACTCCTTTTGAAAGTAGATTTATTGATTTATATATTATACTCTAAGCCTGCAGGGATGGCAAAGGAAAGTATGAACAAATAAAAAAACAGACTCGTAAGAGTCTGTTTTTAGGAGGTTATAAAACAATGCTTAAGGATTAACTGTTGCGCGGTAAACCTGTTTGCCATCTTTAAATCCAACTATAACAGCACTTTTTACTGCATCGTGGGAAGCGTCTAAAGAGGTTTTGCCTGTTACTGCCTGAAAATCTTTGGTAGCAGCTAATGCTTCTGCTACTTTTGCTGATTCATAGACACCTGCGCGTTTGATGCTGTCGGCTAAAAGCATGGCTCCATCATAGCCAAGCACTGCGGGCGCGTCAGGTTTTTGCTTATAAGTTTTAGCATAAGTATTTACGAAAGCTTTGGAAGCTTCATTGGTAGAATCCGGGCTGTAATGGTTTGTGAAATAGGTATTGTTAAGAGATGATGCACCTGCTATTTCGACTAATTTAGGACTATCCCAACCGTCACCGCCGATAATAGGAACTGTAATACCTAGTTCACGGGCTTGCTTGCATATTTTACCTACTTCTTCATAATAACCAGGTACATAAATTACTTCAGGCTTTGCCGCAGCTATTTTTGTCAAAACAGCTTTAAAGTCCGAATCTTTTTGCAGATATGATTCTTCAATGACAACTGTACCGCCTTTTTCTGTATAAGCTTTTTTGAAAAATTCAGCCAGACCTTTGGCATAGTCACTGCTGTTATCAATGTAAACAGCAGCTTTTTGGAGCTTCAGTTCATTTAAAATAAAATTAGCACCGACAGTACCCTGAAACGGATCGATGAAGCAAACTCTGAAGGTATTTGGTTTTACCTTACCTGTTTTTTCATCTAAGGTTACTTTTGGATTAGTGGCTCCAACTGCAAGAAAAGGAACCTTAGCGGCTTCACTTACGTTAGAGGCAGCTATGGCACTGGAACTGGCAAATAATCCCATAACAACGGGAGCTTTATCCTGATTGACCAGTTTACTCATTGCATTAGCAGCTTCTGCAGGTTCAGATTTATTATCGGCAACGACCAGTTCAATTTTTTTGCCAAGCAGACCACCGGTATCATTTAGCTGCTGTACGGCAAGTTTGATTCCATTTGTAATGGATGTTCCGTAAGTAGCGTTATTACCTGTCAGCTCAGCAACAACGCCTATTTTAATAGTGTCTGCTTTCTTGTCGCTGCCTGTACTGCAGCCGCTGACTAAAACTGACATCCACAATTCGTACAAGATTTGAATCTTCATCATAGAAATAGGTTATAAGGGCACCGCCTATGGCCAGAGCCAGTTTTTTCTTAGTAAATTTCATGATAAATCCCCCTCATAAATAAATTAATAATTACGAAGAACAACAAGGTATTGTACTGGAGAGAAAAAGTCGAATTAAAAGCTTTGACTTCTCGAAGCTGCAGTACTGGAAAACAGTACGATAAAAGTACCTTGATACTATTCGATGAGATAATTGTACTTTGCAAAAAAGCAAAAAGCAAGAAAAACTTGATAAAGTATAAAAAATGAAGAAAAGTGTAAACAAAGGTATAGTTTCCATATCAGAATAGTATAATGAATTACCAGATTTACGGCAGGATTTAAATATTTAACAGCGAATTAAGATTTATAAAACAATATATATTCAAAGATGAAAGCAATATTTTAACAAGGGTGTGGAAGGTATGCAGTTAACAACAGTACAACTTGTGAGTATAGTTATAACACTGGTTTTAACGATTTTGCCAGGTATATATGCCGGTCGTAAAATAAAATCTGCTGATGACTATGCCTTAGGTGGACGCAGTGCCGGGATTGGTATGGTCGCAGGCAGTATTATAGGAACTATTGTTGGCGGTGCTGCTACCATAGGCACAGCACAGTTAGGCTTTCAGCTGGGACTAACCGCTTGGTGGTTTACTTTAGGATCTGGCATTGGGTTTATCATCATGGGACTGTTTTATGCCCGTCCGCTGCGTAATAGCGGTCTGATGACGATTTCTGAGTTTTTAGTTGTAAACTTCGGGAAGAAAGCTGGTCCGATAGCGAGTTTATCGGCTACGGCAGGTATATTTTTCAGTATTGTTGCAAGCATGCTTACGTCAATACATTTAATAGTGGGCCTTTTTCATGTAAGCCTGGTGGCTGCTGCGTCAATAATAATTGTTATTGTTGCGGCACTGGTTTTTTTTGGCGGTATCAACAGTTCTGGAATGGCTGGTATTTTTAAAATATTACTGGTTTTTGCAACTGTTTTTGTAGGAGGCATTCTTTCTTATAATGATTTGGGAGGATTGACGGGAATTCGTGAAAGTTTTCCTGCGTTTCCATGGCTCAGTCTTTTTGGTAAGGGCATTGAAGACAGTCTTTTTAGTTTATTTTCTATGGTGATTGGGGTTATTTCTACACAGACCTATGTACAGGCTCTGTTTTCGGCCAAGGATAGTGCAACGGCAGCAGCAGGCTGTGTCACAGCTGCATTGATTGTTATTCCTGTCGGGTTACCGTCAGTGATGATAGGTATGTATATGCATGCGATGCATCCGGAGATTAACGCTATTGATGCACTGCCGTTTTATCTATGTATATATTTGCCTGAATGGCTGGGGGGCATTGGTATTGCAGCATTGCTGCTGTCTTCGCTTGGTTCTATTTCTGGTCTTGCATTAGGAATTGGGACGATGATTTCACGAGATATTTTTAATGATTTATTCGGTCTTCGCGATGTAAAAAGATTATTGTGGATTAGTAGATTTTCAGTGCTGGCAGTTACATTTGGCGCAGTAATATTCGTTTTTCATTATCTTGATTCACTGGTTTTGCATTGGAATTATTTGTCAATGGCATTGCGGGGGGCAGGAATATTTTTACCATTGACATTTATTGTGTTTTTTAAAGGCTTAGTGCAAAAAGAGGCTGGCTTTGCCGCAATGATTGCTGGTATAATGGTAGCCTGCCTT
>OHAH01002276.1_pt1 | contig 10262 bp, 10 predicted proteins | sample 1577071 | NCBI WGS metagenome assembly OHAH01 (sample SAMEA3541520, study PRJEB24748) | human gut metagenome | biome: human gut; feature: human-associated habitat; material: faeces | place: China | collected 2012 | reverse complement strand
CAGGCGGTATCAACTGGTTTGATACGGACAAGGTGAAACAGCATCCTTGGCAGGCTGGTGTATAAGCCAATCCAGTAATAGCTAAATCGATTTCTTCAGTTTGAAGGTTTGCCAAAACAGTATCGAAACTTGATGCTTTGATTGTTAGTTTAACACCCATCTTTTTTGCGATATATTTTGCCAATTCAATATCAGAACCTACATATTGAGCTTGTCCTGTCTTTGTCGAATCAATAAATTCATTAGGAGGGAAATCTGGAGATGTTCCCACAACTAATTCTCCTCTTTCTTGAATTTTGTCTAATAAATCACCTGTAGTTGATGTGTCTGTTTCATCGGCAAAAGCAGGCATGATACTAGACATCATAATCATAAAACTTACTAAAAATGTCGAAACTAATTTAAATCCTTTTTTCATGTTGTCCTATTCCTTTCTAATAAAAAAAGCCGTCCTTGAATATACAAGGACGACTATAAAATCGCGGTACCACCTTATTTCCTGCACTAATGTACAAGCCCTTAACTCATAACGGGAGTATCCGAAGCTTCCTCAATCTTCGAAAGCTTAGCTCTAAGACACGTTCACCCTGTGCTTACTGTTCCATTTCCACCATCAGGAACTCACTATCAGCAGCATCCACGACTACTTCTTCTTTTCATTGCCTCTACAAAGGATGGCTTTATTATAAACAAACATTTTTTTAAATGCAACAGAAAATTTATGATTTTATCAACACCTGAATTTCATCCACATTTAGTGAACAATATTCAGAAATTTGTTCAAGACTAAAACCATCTTCATACATCTTGCAAACCATTTGTTTCACTAGTTTATTTGCTTTTTCTACTTTCTTATCAGCTTCTTCTACTTTCTTATCAGCTTCTTGGTTTAATTTATTCGCTTCTTGTAATGCATTTTTTGCTTCTTCTTTTGCTTTATGAGCCTCTTCAAGTTCGAGCTGTCGTTCCATTCGCTCTTCATTTTCATGTAGTTTTCTAAAATCTTCTATTATTTTTTTCCAACCATCATCCGATATGGTTTCTACACGCTTCTCTAACATTTGAATCACCCCATCACTTTCTATCATCACCTTAATTTTACTATCATCCATTCCCTTGTGGCAATTCAAAAAGTAATAAATCATCTTTTCCTGTTCATTCATTTCTTCAAGCGGCTTGTCTACATCCAACTTTGCCATTTCAACTGTTCGTATCTTCATACGATCTTCTGTTTCTTTCACAAAAGATAAGCCATCCTCATTTTTCAATGTGAATGTGTTACACATTCTATGATTATCAATTGAATTCACATTAAAGAACACTAAGACAATTGTTTCCTTTAACTCTCCATAATATTTTCCTTCCAATTCTTGAGAACCATGAAGTCTAGCCAAATAATAACTAAAGCGAATCGGCAGATGATCTTGAGTTTGTCTTAACTGCATTTCTAAATCCACCATCGTTCGATCATCAAATTCAACCAACAGATCCAATCTTGGATTTTTCATTTTACTGAAATCTTTCACCATTTCTGAGTTTTTAACAACCACATGATGGACTTTCCTTTCTAAAAATACCGTGAGTCATGATTTTAAGGCATCATTAGCCTCCTTACAATCTTCGCCAAACACATACTTAAAGGCGAAATCATTTAATAAATTTGCGCTACGCATGAGCACCTCATTTCTAGTAGGCATTTCCTACATACTCATATACGTAAAAAAAAAGGAATTTTTCTAAAAAAAGCAAAAAAAAGCGCCTTTCGACGCTTATTCGGCTTCAATCTCCTTAATGAGACACTCATTACCTTGAAGAAGAACTGTATGTTCACTCTTACAATATGGACACTCTCTTCCATATTGAATCGTATCATATGTTTTTTCACATTCATTGCAAATCGTAATGGCTTCAATCCATTCATATTCTAGTGTTGAGTTCTCAATTAAAGGAACTTTTTTCTTATAATATTTCCAACAATCTACTAAATACTCAGGAACAATTCCACTTACTTTTCCAATCTGTAAAGTCACTCTACGAATATCTGTAATATTATTTTCTTGTGCAAGTTCTTCTAATGTTTTTGAAATATGTACAACAATTCCTAATTCATGCATACTATTTCTTCTTATTGCGAATAATCTTGATTTGGCGTTTAGCCGCATACGGCAAGATAGCCTTCATCTTATCTTCCGCCTTAACCATTCTTGCACCATCTTTGATATCACGCGTTAAGTGGATCGCATCAAATTCACATTTTGTCGTACACAAACCACAACCAATGCACTTATTGGTATCCACAATACTTGCACCACATCCAAGACATCGATTGGCTTCAATCTTAACTTGTTCTTCTGTAAATGTCGAACGTAAATCTCTAAAGGATTTTTCACCCAACCCCTTTTTAATACCAGGTATCTGTCGTTTGGCATGATCAAAATCAATATCAATCAATGCGTTATTCTTATCAAATTCATTAAATAAATGTAAGTCTCTTCCAATTGTTAGAGAATGCCCCTTATGAACAAAACGATGCATTGATTCTGCTGCCTCTTTACCATGGCTAATCGCATCAATCGCAAATTTTGGACCTGTATACACATCACCGCCCACAAATACATCTTCAACAGATGTTTGAAGTGTTGTACCATCCGCTTTGATTGTTCCATTTGGATTTACTTCTACATCCAATCCTTGAATTGGAATAATACTTTGTCCAATTGAAAGTAATACATGACTACATTGTATAGTTTCTAAAACACTTTCATCATAGCTTGGATTAAATCTAGCCGTTTCATCCTTTACACTTACACATTGTTTAAATACAATTGAATCTTCTACAATTTCTTTTGGACCCCATCCACAATGAAGAATTATACCCTCTTCTTTTGCCTCTTGTACTTCCTCAAAACTTGCCGGCATTTCAGCTTCTTGTTCCAAAGAATATAAATGTACCTTTTCAGCTCCACTTCTTAAAGCTGCACGAGCTACATCTATCGCAACATTTCCACCACCAACGACAACCACATCGCCAGAAATTAGATTTGGATTTTCTACTTTATTCACCTTACGCAAGAAATCAATTCCAGATTCAACCATCGCATTATCTTCTCCTGGAATATTTAATTTTCTAGATCCCTGAGCACCAATAGCCACATAGAACGCCTCATATCCCTCATTTCTTAAATCATCCAAAGAAATGTCTTTACCTACTTCTATGCCACACTTGAACTCAATACCCATAGCTTTTAACACTTCAATTTCAGCTTCAATCACAGACTTCTCTAATCTAAAAGATGGAATGCCATAGACCAACATACCGCCTGGTTTTTCTTCCTTTTCGAATATCGTGACAGGATAGCCCATTATCCTTAAATAATAAGCGGCACTCATACCAGCAGGACCTGCGCCAATAACGGCCATTTTGTTTGTGAAGAATTTGCCTTCGACATTTTCACATAAAGGAATATAACGCTTATCTTCATGAAGTTCTTGTTCGGCAATAAACTTCTTGATTTCATCAATAGCCAAAGGCTCATCAATCAATCCACGTGTACATTGTTGTTCACACCTTCTGTTACAAATAGCTCCACATACGGCTGGAAATGGATTAAAGTCTTTAATTAACTTTAATGCATCCATATAGCGACCTTCTTTCGCCATCTTAATATAGCCTTGTACCGGTAAATGTGCAGGGCATGCACTCTTACAAGGTGATGTTCCAGTTTCATAACAGTTGACTTTAGCTGTATCTCTAAAATTCCAGTTCCACTTTTCAGGGCCCCACTTTACATCATCAGGAAGTTCCTGTTTAGGATATGATACAGGTCCATCTTTTGTACAAAGTTTTTGACCCAATTTTGCCGCTCCTACAGGACAAATTTCCACACACTTTCCACACGCAACACACTTTTCACTATCCACATGAGCCCTATAAGCACTTGCCGACATATTTGGCGTATTAAACAATTGACTCGTTCTTAATGCGTTACATACGCCATGTGCACAGTTACATATCGCAAAAATCTTATCTTCTCCATCAATATTCGTAATCTGATGTACATATCCTTTTCTTTCACAACGTTCTAAAGTTTCAATAACCTCTTCATACGTACAATAATGACCACCCTTGTTTGTCTGTACAACATAGTCAGCCATATCACCTACCGCAATACAAACATCCGCTTCAACATCACCAGTTCCTTCACCTCTAACACGTTGTTGTCTTCTACATGAACATGGAGAAAGTGCGTATTTATCGTATTTATTCAACCAATGCGAAATCTTTTCTACACTTACCGCTTGCTGATTTGCATGAATCGCCTTTTCTACAGGAATAACATGCATACCAATGCCTGCTCCTCCAGGTGGAACCATAGGCGTTACCTTTTCAAGTGGTAATCGCGTCATCTTTTCAAAGAAATCCGCAACAATTGGATGTTCTTCTACAAGATCTTTATTCATAACCATAAATTCAGCTGCTCCAGGAACAAACTGAGGAAGCACAAACTGTTTATGATGATCCTCATTTTCCCAGTTGTATTCAATCATTCCAATGTCGCATACTTCATTTAATACACGATTCACTCTTCCTGCTGGCCACCCACTTCTTTTCACTACTTCTTCAAAAGAAAGTGGTTTACGCACTTCAAAACACAAACATAAATCGCATTGTTCATCATTTAATATTTCATTTAAGCACTCATATTCAGGATCCGTTTGGGATAATTTTTTTACTTTAGCTGGAATACGATCCGTGATACGCCTTGCCAGTTTATCAATATTATCTCGATATGTCATATTATTCTTTCCAAGCCTTTACTTCGTTTTCAAGCCAATTACACCAATCTTCAATTCCCTCACCTGTTTTAGCGCACACTTCAAAAATCTTCGCATTCGGGTTTCGGTACAAAATATTCTTTTTACACTTATCTACATCAAAATCAAAGTATGGTAATACATCCATTTTATTAATTAAAACCACATCACACACTTGAAACATCAATGGATATTTTAAAGGTTTGTCATCTCCTTCTGGAACACTTAATATAGCCACATTTTTAGTGGATCCCGTGTCAAATTCAGCAGGACACACTAAATTTCCTACATTTTCAAGTACAGCCAAATCTAAATCTTCCATACCCATTTCATGCAATCCCTGACGAGTCATATCTGCGTCTAAATGACACATACCACCTGTATGTAGTTGAATCGTGCGTACGCCATATTCACTGATGGTTTTGGCATCTACATCACTATCAATATCCGCTTCCATAATACCAATTCTCATTCTATCTTTTAATCTTTCTAACGTTCTAGATAGAGTTGTTGTCTTACCTGCTCCAGGACTTGACATAACATTTAATAAGAACACACCTTTATCTTTACATTCTTCTCTTAATTTATTCGCATCTTTATTATTATCTTCAAATACACTTTGTTTTACTTCTATGATTTTATACATGATACAAACCCTCCTAAATTGATTGTAAACGATTTCAAACCGGTAGTAAATAAACACATGTTAGTCTTTGCACACCTTGAAAAGTAGTTACTTTTCGCCTATCATAATCTATATGAAGATCTGTATGTACCAAATGTCTGTTTCAATGGATAACCAACAAAATATAGCTAAACTAAAAAATATTCCAGACTGTGATATTTTAGTTCTTTGTGAAATGTGGAATTGTCCCTATCATAATGATGCACTTAAAACAGCGTATTTGCGTCATGATGAAAGTTTGATGGCTTTAAAAAAACTAGCTAAATCGCATAGGATATGGATTGTGGCTGGTTCCATTTGTGCTGACAAATACAATCGCTGTTACATATTAAATAGTGATGGCGACATTGTTTGTTCGTATGATAAAACACATCTTTTTGAATTCCACAACAAACAAGATTATTGTGAAAATGAAGTGTTTGTACCAGGAAATCACCTACAATGTTTTGATACGCCATGGGGAAGATGTGGCATTTTATTATGTTACGACATCCGATTTCCAGAAGTATCCAGAATTCTAGCTCAAAATGGAGCACAAATTCTATTTTGTCCAGCCGCCTTTAATGAGCAGGCTACAAAGAAACATTGGAAGCTATTTACTCAAACACGCGCCTTAGAAAATGAAGTCTTTTTGTGTGGGGTTGCCCCAGCTAAGTATACGTATAAGAACTATACTTCAGGAGGCCACTCTATTCTTGTGGATGGTTTTGGCAATATTGTAGTGGAGTTGGGTGAAGAAGAAGCATACAAAGTTGTAGATATCGATTTAAATGACATTGATAAAGTAAGGAAAAGAATGCCTTATTGGAAGGTGCGTAGAAATGATTTATATGAATTAAAGGAGATCAAAAAATGAAGACAATTCAAATCAATGAGATTGAAGGATTTCAAATTGGTAGTGCACAAGATATAGAAAATGCGACTGGCTGTACAGTCATCTTATGTAAAGAAGGAGCTACAGCTGGTGTAGATGTACGTGGTGGTGGTCCTGCTACTCGTGAAACAGATTTGTTGAATCCAAAAAACATGGTTCAAAAAATTCATGCGGTGACTTTATCAGGTGGTAGTGCTTTTGGTTTAGAATCAAGTAGTGGTGTTATGCAATATTTGAGCGAACACGAAATTGGTTTTGACATGAAAAACATCTATATTCCAATCGTATGTGAAGCTTGTCTATTTGATTGTGGTGTAGGTAATTCTAAAGCGTATCCAAACAAACAAATGGGGTATGATGCTTGTATAGAAGCTGAAAAAAATGATCCAAAACAAGGAAATGTAGGTGCAGGAACAGGGGCTAGTGTTGGTAAATTCTTTGGTCCTCAATATGCGATGAAGTCAGGACTTGGATTTTCAGCCCTACAAATAGGTCCATTAAAAGTAGGAGCTATTGTAGCCGTAAATGCTTGTGGTGATATTTTCTATCCAAATTCAGACAAACCAATCGCAGGTATCTATGATAAAAACACAAACACAAGATTGTTTAGTGAAGATGAAATCTTAAAGGCAGCTGAAAAGATGATCAATTCTTGTGGTATGAATACGACAATTGGTTGTATCATCACAAATGCGGATTTAAATAAAGCACAAATGAATAAGATTGCGAGTATGGCGCATAATGGATATGCAAGATGTATCCGTCCCGTCCACACTTCAAGTGATGGAGATACTATTTTTGCGATGACATCGAATAAAGTGCCTGCAGAACAAGATCTAGTTGGAATCATGGCCGTAAAAGCAATGGAACAAGCTATTGTCAATGCAGGTACACTTGCAGATAGTGCTTATGGTCTAGCTAGCTATAAAGAAATCGCAAAGGAATAATCATTGAAGTATCGCTACGGTGATACTTTTTTGTTTAACGTGTCAGAAAATGACAAAAGTGCAATATCTGTAACGTTAACTGCACTTTTTTAAGGTTTAATCTAAAATTTTTCCATCAATTGAAATTGTGACGACTTGCCAAGGAATGAACTTTTTACTTTCCTGCAAAGCTTTCTTAACCGCATTTTCAAGTCCACCACAACAAGGTACTTCCATACGAACAATGGTTACACTTTCAATGGAATTCATACGAATGATATCGCAAAGCTTTTCTGAATAATCCACACCATCGAGTTTTGGACATCCAATTAGAGTCACTTTGTTTCTCATAAATTCCTGATGAAAATTGGCATAGGCATAAGCTGTACAATCCGCAGCTATTAAAAGCTTAGCATGTTGAAAGAATGGTGCGTTGATAGGTGCTAGCTTAATTTGAACAGGCCAAGATGTTAATTGACTTGATACATCAATCGATGGACTTGATGCAACTGGATTCAGTGTATGCATCATAGATCCAGGACATCCTGAATGCATGGTGCCCGATTCTTGCATGCGCTTTTCCATATTCTTTTTTACAGCCTCTTCATCATAAGCTAGAGTATCTTTTTCAATAAATGAAATAGCACCTGTAGGACATGTTGGTAAACAATCCCCTAGTCCGTCACAATAATCATCACGCATTAATTTCGCTTTTCCGTTCACTAAGCCAATGGCTCCTTCATGACAAGCATCCACACAGATACCGCATCCTGTACATTTATCTTCATCAATTTGAATTATTTTTCTTAACATAGAATCATCCTCATTTCTTATGAACTTATTATAGTGTATAATACATTAAATTTATGTTGTTTAAACCACGAAAGGGAGATATTTATGGATTTACAATTAAAAAAATACAAGAAAAATGAAATTATTTATCATATGGAAGATATTCCACAAGCCATTGGCATTGTCAAAGAAGGAAGTGTTGTCATAGAAACTGTAGACTTTTTAGGCAATGTTTCCCTATTGTCACATATAGGTCCCAATCAAATGTTTGCGGAAAGCTATGCCCTAACCAAAACACCTATGTATGTATATGTAAGAGCCATCGAGGATTGTACGATTCAATTTTTAGATGTTCAGACCTTAGAAAAATCCCCAGAATTAAAAGATCAAATGATTCAAATACTTTCAAATAAAAACAAGATGTTGTCACAACACATATTCCATATTTCCAACAAAACCATTCGCAATAAAGTGTTGTCATACTTATCGTTTATGAAACTAGAAACACAAAATTCTACCTTTAAGATTCCGTTTGATCGTCAACAGATGGCTGACTATTTAAACGTAGAACGAAGTGCCTTATCAAAAGAGCTTTCTAAAATGAAAAGTGAAGGTTTAATTGATTATCACAAGAATACCTTCACTGTTTATTCTATCTAATTTTTTCAGGTACAAAGCCATCATCCGTTAATATCTGTAGTTCTTTAAATCCGCAAGATTGAATTAATTCTAAACTTTCTTCAAAAGCACAATCCAAATAGTTCTTATCATGACAATCACTGTTTAGACAAATACGCGCATTCTTTGCGTATAAATATTCCAATATATCTCTAGATGGATATGGTGTTTTACGATAACCTCTTGCGATAGCTCCTGTATTCACTTCAAAAATCTTGTCGTTGATCAGCAATCTATCAATACAATCACAAACAATATTCATATAGTCTTTATCATCAAATTTAAAATAGGATTCGTCCTCATTATATTTGGTGATCAAATCCAAATGTCCAATGATATCTACTTCTTGCCAGTCATACATATTCGATAAATCTGAATAGTAGTCTTTACACATCTTTTTATAGTCACTAGAATACGATTCAAACAAGGAATCAAATACAGACTTTGAATAATCCACAGCAGTCTCACCTAAAAAATGTTTACTTCCAATCACATATTCAAATGGAGCTTTTTCAGCTATTCTTCCTAACATATCTTCTTCAATACCTAAATGAATTTGAATAGATGAAGCGTATTTCGATTTAATTCTCTTAACCTCTGAAATATATCCTGAAGTATCTCGCATGGAACTTGTATCCACGTCCAAATATCCATGGCCAGAAAAGCCAAGAATATCAAATCCTTTTGAAATAGCTTCTAAAGTCATTTCTTCAATCGTATCTTTTCCATCACAAAAGATGGAGTGTGTATGTAGATTCTGTTTCATGATAACCTCTCTAACCAGGCTTTACAACCCTCATTAATATCATTATAAGCTGTTTCAAAATCATTACTATACCAAGGATCTGAAACATCTCTTGATAATAATTTATAAATCTTGTGATCTGGATCATTATTGAACATACGATTTAGATTACGCATATTATTTTCATCCATACAAATTAAATAATCATATGACAAATAATCACTCATTGTAGCTTGTCTTGCATAATGTCTAGAAAATGGAATCCCCTTTTCTTTTAGTTTACGCTTAGCCGGAGGATAGATATCATTACCAATTTCTTCACGACTTGTAGCTGCACTAGAGACATATAGTTCTACCCCATTTTTCTTTGCCAAATCTTTCATAATGTACTCAGCACTAACACTTCTACATACGTTGCCATGGCATATGAACAACAATTTTTTCATAATCAATTTCTCCTTTATTTATAGCATTTTTACTTTATATAAAAGGGATACAAAGCTTTTCTTATTTATGTAATTTCTTATAATTTCTTATAACTTCTCATAACTTTTCACTGAGAAGGTGCAAAACAGGTGCAAATAAGGTGTAATCTAAGATAAATCTATTCATTTTACACCTTTTTATTTAACTCCATTCTTTCAAGTTCTTTTTTTGCAGCTTCTAAGTCCACATGAGTATATACATTTAATGTAATATCAACTTCTGAATGTCCCATTAGGTACTGCAATGTTTTTGGATTCATAC
>OHAH01002269.1_pt1 | contig 10278 bp, 8 predicted proteins | sample 1577071 | NCBI WGS metagenome assembly OHAH01 (sample SAMEA3541520, study PRJEB24748) | human gut metagenome | biome: human gut; feature: human-associated habitat; material: faeces | place: China | collected 2012 | reverse complement strand
GTGGCCGTAGTCCGCGGCGTCCAGTTCGCCGTTTCCGTGGTAGGCTGCCTGAAAGACGGGATAGAGAAAGCCACTGCTGCCGTTGGACCCATAGTTGATCAAGGGCGTCCAGCTCGTGTCGGTCGCAATGTAGAGTGACTGTACGACCTGTGCGGGTGCGCGCACGAGCATAAGATCAGAATTGCGCTGCGAGGGGGAGGAATTCGGGTCAAGGTCGCGCAGATAAAGGCAGGGCAGCGGCTCGCCCTTTTTGCGCGTGTCGAGATCGTGCGTGTTGAGCACGACAAAAATGCCGGTGACGGGGCGATGGCGCATCGAGGAAATCAGGCTGTCGCCGATCGAGAGCAGCAGGGGGGATGCGGCGTCGCTGCCGCTGTCGAGCGTGTCGAGGCTGATCTCGCCGTCGTCGAGCATGGCCTGCGTCACGGCGTTGATCTTGCCCGCAAGCGACGAGAGGTCCTGCGCGTCGAGCATCTGGTCTTGCAGATAGTTTTGGCGGTTTTCCGTCTGTATCTGCAAGATGTCGACAGCATTCTGCTCAAGGCTCGTGTTGATGCGGCAGAGATAGAGAATGCCGACAAGCATCGCGATCTCGATGAACAGGATCCAAAGCATGGAGCGCAGGATCGTATGGAAGATGGTGACATGCGGCACATGATCCGATGGTTTGCGAAAGAACATAAAACGGCCCCTTTTTGTCATTGAACAGTCACTCAGCCCTGAAAGGCCTCAAGCGATGCAAGCGTATCCTGATACCAGGCTTCAAAGCATTCGTCGGAAAGGAACTGCGCCGAGGCCTCTTCAAAGCTCTGTCCCTGCGCCATTGCCTCTTTGACCGCGGCGCGGTCAGCGCTTGCCTTATCGCTCATGGAATATTCAAGAATGGCGCGGGCGTTCGTGCCGCCGGAGAAGGCGTGGGGCGTGTAGAGATGGTTTTCGTTGACCGTGTCGACTGCGGCGGAGAGGACTTCGTCCATTTCGTCGCTGAGGGCAAGACCGCTTGCGCGGATCGCGTCGATGGAGTTGCCCTCGTGCGTGACGGGGAGGTAGCCTGAGTCGACAGAGAACGTGATGTTGTGCTCGGGCGAGGTGAACCACTTGAGGAAGACAAGGCTAGCCTGAATCTCGGCATCGCTCGCCTTCGTCACGACCATGCCCGCGCCCTGCTGCACGGCGTAGTCCTCGCCGTTCGCAAACTTCGGGCTTTCAAGCGCCTTGCGCGTGATGTCGTGGCTGTCCATGTCGTCGGCGATGACCTGCGTGGGGAAGAACGTTGCGCTCGAAGACGAGCCGACGTAGGCGATGATATTGCCAGTCTTCACATCATCGCTGCGGAAGCGGCCGCTTGCGGAAAAGTAGCCCTTGATGAAGGGTACATAGTAGTTATCCCAGAGGGTGCGCACGGCGTCGTGGTCAAAGTTCAGCGTCATGCTGCCGTCCTGTGCGTCGAAGATCGTGCAGCCAAGCTGCTTGGCGCCGATGAGCATGTAGTTCGCCATCGCGTCGCGGCCGAAAAACGCGCGTCCATCGTTCGGGATGTCGGGCGTCTGCGCGTCGGTCCACTCGTAGTAGCGTTCGGCGACGGAGACGAGGCCTTCGATCGTGGCCAAGTCGTCATAGGTTGCGCCTGTGGCGGCGGCGAACGGCTCCCAGTCCGTTTCATTGAGAAACAGCAGCTCCACCGACTTGGCGACGGGGAAGATCTTGATACTGCCCGAGCCGGAGAAGTCGCCTTCGCTCAGATAGTCCTCAATAAAGGCGGCGCGGTCCTCTTCGCTTAGATAATCGCTCAGATCGGCAATTTGACCCATCTCATCGAGCGCGTAGGCAGTGTCGGCGTAGGCGGAGAAGATGTTGGGCATCGCCTCGGCACCGACCTTGCCCTCGGCAGAAGCGAGCACGTTGTTCTCAAGATCGGTCACGCTGCCGTGGCTGGAGCTCTCAACCGTGATGCCCTGTTCCTTGCCGACGGTCGAGTTGAACTCGTCGACGAGCGCGTTGAACGCTTCGAGCTGTTCACCGTTGTAGTACGTCCAGATCGTGATATTGACAGGGTTCGCCGGGGAAAATCCGGGGTCTGCCTTGCTGCCGCAGCCTGCGAGCAGCATCATCGCCGCCGCTGCGGCGAGCACGCGAGGGAGAAATTTGTTGTGAGTCATGATGCTTCCTTTCTATTTTGCGCGCCGTTCCAAAGGAAGCGGCGTGATCGGTCAATGCCCGCCGCCTTCGGGCCTGAACTGTCCGAGCGCGTAGGAATACGCGCCTGCGAGAGCGGGCAGCGGTTCGTCGCCGCCACGAGCTGGCGCAGCAGAATATCCGTGATGGCGCTGTTCGTCTTCTCGTGCTCGTAAACCTGCTCTTCGGCCAGGTGGACAAGGTGCTTCTGGCGCGCGTAGAGCGTGAGTGCGTTGCTCACGCGCCGCTGCGTGACCGTCAGGTTGAACGGGCGGCGGATGTAATCCGTTACGCCAAGCTTGTAGGCCTTCTGGATGAACGACTCGTCATCCTCAGACGAGGTGATGATGACGGGGATCTCCTGCAGCCGGTTGCGCTGCTTCATCACCTCGAGCACGCCGAAGCCGTCGAGGCGGGGCATGTTGATGTCGAGCAGCAGGTCGATGTCGAACTCGGAGTGCAGCAGCTCGAGCGCCTGCATGCCGTCGTCGGCATAAGGTATTCGTAGCGGCCGCCGAGGATTTCGGAAAGGATCTGCTGGTTCATTTTCGAATCGCCCGCGATCAGGATTTTGGCTTCGACCATAGTGTAGACCTCATACGCATTTTAGGGCGCGCTCTTTTGTAGAAATGCCGCCGCGGGGCGGGCGGACAAGAAAATAGGCACCGGAAAAGCCAGTGCCAAACAAAAACTGTTTATGCGTGTTTTTTAGAAACATTTGATACTTAATGTAAACTTAGCACAGAACCACGGAACATTCAAGGGAAATTTTCCCGGTTTTTCCTGCTGTTTTGCCAGAAATGATTGAAAAAAGAGCGGAAAGGGCGAAGCGTTTCCGCAAAAAAACGGGAGAGCCGTCAGCGGACGGTAAAAAATGCACGATAAATTTGAGGAAAAAGAAATATGGATTGTAAAATATGTGCGAAATGGGGAGAAATACTGAAGATTATTGACAATTTTTAGAAAAAAGTTTATAGCAATAGCGCATTTTTCCTGATATACAACGCCGGCTTTATCACGGAGCAGCAGCTCATCGAGGCGCTGGAGATGCAGCTCGGCGTCGAGTTCGTCGACCTGACGGCGGTGTTCATCCGCGCCGCGCTTGACGAGAGGAGTATCCTGAACCGCACATCAGCGCGAGCGTCGGCGGCGCGTTCGCGGCGGGACGCATCTCAAGAACGATCCGCAGGGCGGACCTTGCGATGTATCAGGCCAAACTGAAAAAGGATTGCGTAGCAATTTATCGAGAGGAGAAAGAACATGAAACTTGACGAATTTTTCCGCTGCGTCGGCGGCGGCTACGGCGAAGCCAAGGCGCGTTTTCAGAACGACGAGCGCATCGTGCGCTTCCTTAATATGTTCCCGGGCGACGACAGCATGCAAAACCTGACGAATGCGATGAACACGGGCGACACGACTACGGCGTTCCGCGCGGTGCACACGCTCAAGGGCGCGGCGCTGAACCTTGGCCTCGGCTCGCTCGCCCACGCCAGCTCTCAGATGACGGAAGCGCTGCGCGCGGTCAGGATTCGATGCCTGAAAGCGTACAGCCACTCTATGTGGCGGTGCGGAAGGAATACGATGCTGTGCGCGGCGCGCTCGAGCAGCTTGAAAAGTAATTGAGAATAAAAAAGTCGAAACCTTTCGGTTTCGACTTTTTTTACTTCTTACAGCAGCGGGGCGATGATGCGCATGCCGGGGCCGATGAGCTTTCGCATAAACGGGTCGTTTTTGAGAAGCTCTGCGTCCGCGCGGACGCACTTGGCGAGCGTCTGGTGGAAGTCTTGCTCAATTTTGGGGACTTCGGGGGACGCATAGAGGTACGTGCCGCATTCAAAGTGGTGGTACAGGCTGCGGTAGTCCAGATTGATCGTGCCGACGGTCGCCTTGCAGTCATCGCTGACGAAGACCTTCGCGTGAACGAAGCCCGGCTCGTACTCATAAATTTGTACACCGTTTTCAAGCAGCCTGCGGTAATACGTGTGCGCAAGCGAGAAGGCGATCTCCTTGTCAGGCACATGCGGCAGGATGAGCTGGACCTCCACGCCGCGGCGCGCGGCGTAGGTCAGCGCCGTGATCATCTCGTTGTCAATGATGAGATACGGCGTCATGATGTGTACGTAACGGTTGGCACGGTTGATGATATCCATATAGACCATCTCGCCGACGAGGTTGCGGTCGAGCGGGCTGTCGCCATAGGGGATGACATAGCCCGCTTCCTTTTCATGCGCCGGCTGCGGCACGTCGAGATACTTGCTGTAGACTTCGGGCGTAAAGTGCACGGAGCTGACGTCCCACATCTGCAAAAACATCAGCGTCAGGCTGCGCACGGCATCGCCGCGCAGGGCAATGGCTGTGTCCTTCCAGTGGCCGAGGCGCGAGGTGCGGTTGATGTACTCGTCGGAGAGGTTGATACCGCCTGTGAAGCCGATCTTGCCGTCGATGACCATGATCTTGCGGTGGTCGCGGTAGTTGTAGTGCGTGGAGACGAACGGGCGCAGCGGCGCGAACATCTTGCAGGCAATGCCGAGCTTTTCGAGCTTTTCGGGGTAGGAATAGGGCAGCAGCGCGACCGCGCAGGTGCCGTCGTACAGCACGCGCACCTCGACGCCCGCGTTGACCTTTTCCTTGAGAATTTCAAGGATGCGGCCCCACATGTAGCCCTCCCTGACGATGAAATACTCGAGGAAGATGAAGTGCTCGGCCTTTTGGAGCTCATCGCACATGACCTCGAACGCATCGTCGCCGAGGGGGAAGTATTGCGCCTGTGTGTTTTGATAGCAGGGGAAGCCGCAGGAATTCAGGTAGGAGGCAAGGCTTTGGAGCTCCTCCGGTAATTCCTCCTTGGAACACGCGCTTTCCGAGGGGGCGAAGTGCTCCGTCTGCGACAGGATGTCGTTGTAGCGGCGGATCATCAGCCGGTGGCCGAGGTCGGTCTTGATGTAAACATACAGAATCAAGCCGAACACCGGCAGCACCGCGAGGATGAAAAACCACGTGAGCTTGATGGTCGGGTTGTCGTCGTTGCCGAACAGAAACAGCACGACTGCCGCCGACAGCAGCGTGTTGCCGCCCCAGAAGTAGGGCAGAAAGCCCTCAAGCTTGTAAAAGGCGGCAAAGAGAAACAAGATCTGCACGATCAGCGAAACGATGATGATGCCCGTGCGGCCGAAGATGATCTGCACGAGGCCTCGCTTGCCCTTTTCTAAAAGAAGAATGTGATTGTCGTCGTCTTTCATAGTTGTCCTTTCTCAAAGATGACCGTGCCCACGCGGGGCAAGGCACCTACATTTAATATATCTACTTTATCATAACATGACTTTGCCGAAAAGCCAACCCATTTCCGCAGCGAAGCGTGAAGCGCACGCAGACGGAGGAAACGGGGCTTGGCGATTTGATTTTCCTGTGTTAAAATGGCGAAAAAGACAGAAAGGTGGGGAGAGGATGGAACGGCAAGCGCAGCTGCACAATATTCTGCCGCTGTATGACGAAAAGTCGCGCGTGCTGATCCTGGGCTCGTTCCCGTCGGTCAAGTCAAGGGAGGCGGCGTTTTTCTACGCGCACCCGCAGAACCGCTTCTGGCCGACGCTCGCCGCCGTTCTGGGCGAGGAAACGCCGAAGACGGTCAAAGAGAAGAAAGCGATGGTCCTGCGCCGCGGCGTCGCCATGTGGGACACCATCGGCTCATGCGAGATCGTGGGATCGTCAGATGCGAGCATCACGAACGTTGTGCCGAACGATCTGTCCGTCATTTTGGATGCGGCGGACATTCAGGCCATCTTCTGCAATGGCGGCACGTCCTACGCCTGCTATAAAAAATACTGCCGCGCGAAGCTCGGGCGCGAGGCCGTCCAGCTTCCCTCCACCTCGCCGGCCAACGCCAGATGGACGAAGGAAAAGCTTATCGAAGCGTGGGGCGCAGCGCTGAAACCGTATCTTTTTTGACGCGGCGTTGACAAAGAAAGGGAAATAGTTTATGATACAGGCTCAATCGATACAAGGAGTGTGAAACCATGGGCAAACTGGCAGCGCCGGTGCGCGCTGACAAGGAAATGATGTTTACGAACCGCCAGCTCGTCGCGCTGATGTGGCCGCTGCTGCTCGAGCAGCTTCTGGCCATTACAGTGGGTCTTGCCGACTCGCTGATGGTTGCGACCGTTGGCGACGCGGCGATCAGCGCGGTGTCGCTCGTCGACTCGATCAGCAATCTGATGATCTACATTTTCTCGGCGATGGCGACCGGCGGCGCAGCCGTCGCGGGCCAGTACATCGGACAAAGACAGAAGGAGGACGCCTGCAACGCGGGCCAGCAGCTCATCGCGCTGCTCGGCGCGGTGTCGATCTTCTTCGTGGCGCTGCTGTACCTCTTCCGCACGCAGATTTTGACCGTAATGTTCGGCCATATCGAGCCCGACGTCATGGCGGCGACGAACACTTATTATTTATATGTGATGGCGTCTATTCCGGGCATCGCGCTCTACAACGGCGGCGCGGCGCTGTTCCGCACGATGGGCCACAGCGACGTGTCGCTCAAAGTTTCGCTCCTGATGAACAGTATCAACGTGATCGGCAACGCCGTTTTGATCTTTGGCTTCGGTATGGACGTCGCGGGCGTCGCGATCCCGACGCTCGTGTCCCGCACGGTCGCGGCAGTCGTCATCCTCTCGCTGCTCTTCAACCGCGATCTGATGCTGCACCTTTCTGATATCCGCGGCTTTCGTGTCGATATGCGCCTAATGAAGAACATCTTCTACATCGGCGTGCCGAGCGGCGTCGAAAACGGCATGTTCCAGCTGGGGCGTCTCGTGCTTTTCAGCCTGATTTCGACGTTCGGTACGGCATCGATGGTGGCGAACGCCATCGGCAACACCATCTCAAACTTCAACTGCTTTGCCGGTCAGGCCATCAACTTGGGCCTTGCCGCGGTCGTGAGCCAGTGCGTCGGCGCGGGCGAATTCGATCAGGCACGCGCGTATCTCAGAAAAATTGTCAAGTGGACCTACGGCATCATGGCGGCCGTCAACCTGACGATCATCGCATTGCTGCCGCTCATCATGCGTGTCTACAACGTCTCACCAGAGGCGGAAAAGCTCGCCGTCACGGTCACGCTGATCCACGGCATCTCATCCATCTTCATCTGGATACCGGCGTTTATGGTGCCGGGCTTCCTGCGCGCGGCGGGCGACGCGAAGTTCACGATGCTCGCCAGTATGCTGACGATGTGGGTCGTGCGCGTGCTGCTTGCGTACGTGCTGGGCGAATACATGGGCTACGGCGTTATCGGCGTATGGTTCGCGCACGCGATCGTGGACTGGTCGGTGCGCGGCGCCATCTTCTTCCTGCGCTACCGCAGCGGCAAGTGGGAGACGATGGGGATCAAGACGTGACTATTTTTTAAGGATGCCGTTGGCATCCTTAAAAAATAGGGGATGCGCTCCGCTTCGTGCCTCGCCGCCCGTAGGGCGGCTCGACACGCGCGGGGCGAGAAGAATAAATTGCCACGCACTTGTCGCGGCGATTTATGGATCAAAAACATTTCGCGGCTGCGGCCGCGAAGATAACGAGGTCTCCGCTTAAAAAGCGGAGACCTCGTTGCCTTCTGTTACACTTTTACATTTCAACGGTGATGTTGTCGGTGCCGTGCTGCTCGAATTCGCCTAAGTACGTGTCCATACGCTCGCGCAGCTCGTCGACATTTTCGGGCGTGGGCGCGTCGCTGTCCATATCGCGCAGGGCAAGCTCCTGAGCGAGAATTTCGAAAAACATCGTGTCCTCGTAGGCCATGATGGCCTCGTGGATGCCGCCCTCGGCAAACGCGCGTGAGGGGATCAGTTCGCCCTGATAGGCTTCGACCAGCGGCACCATGCCGTGGGAGAGACAGTTGGCGAATACGGTGCTCTCTACATCGTCGTATTCGCGGATACGGTCGTCGCCGCGGGTGGAGTTCATCACCCAGTTGCCGACGTAGACCAGATCAAGAAGACGGCGGAATTGCTTTTCCGTCAGATCAATTTTCATAGTGACGCCTCCTTTGACGGAACAGAGAATCTGCTTACCGGAGATTATAGCACGCGCTTTTGCATTTTACCATAGCAAAAACAGGGAAACGCACAAAAAATGCAAATGCGCCTTGTGTCCCGCTCTCCGCCGTAGTATGATGACAGAAACAAATGAGAAAGAGGACTGTATGAAAAGAAACGTTTGGCTCACCGTGCACGGCGAGCAGCAATACGAAGGCATGAGCGCCGACAGCTCAGATCTCCGCGTGCGCGGTACGATGGAGGAAACGCGCGACGGCTATCTCCTGCGCTATGAGGAAACGGACGGGGACGGCAAGGTGACCACCGCGACGCGCCTTGCCCTCGCGCCGGACTGCATCATTCTGACGCGCACGGGCGAGGTGACGAGCGAGATGGTCTTTGCGGAGGGGAAGGAGCACACCTCATTCTATGCCGTGCCCTACGGAGCCTTGCCGGTCGCAGTGAAGGCGGAGTCGGTCAAGTGGAAGCTAGACGAGGACGGCGGGATGCTGGCCCTGCGCTATGCAATTACTATCGGCGGGCAGAGAGGAAAATGCGCCCTGCGCATCCGCGTGAGAACAGAAGAATAAAGGAAAAGGAGCTGCCTGGGGTAGCTGTCCATAAAACAGGTTTTGAGAAACAAATACTATGGCAGTTGCCGGACAAGGGTTGCTGACAAAAGGGGTATGTGTCATTAAGGCACATGCCCCTTTGCTTTTGCAGTTGCCTTTGTTGATGGTAGATGGATAGGATGGATTTTGTGCGATTTAAGGTCGATAATCCGGAATTAGCTTCCCTGTGAGCAACGCAAAAATCAGGGGCAATGATGCGTCCATGCCCTTGCACAAGTACAGCTCATAGGTCAGTCAAATGCCGATTTCCAACCTGTTTCATAAGGGTACTTCTGAGATGTCATCTTTCAGAAAAGTAGTCAGAAATCCCTCACTTAAACCAATCCTTGTGAGGATAGGAAAGAAGTTTGCTGAAACGATAATTTTGTCCATTATTCCGCGCTTCTGCAATCTGTGTACTGCGCTCACCGTTCCGTTCGCTATTGCATGGTTACAATTAGTTGTTCACCATCCAATGAACAGTGGAATCCATTTCCGTAAGCAGCACATCATTTACAGCGATAGAAACCTCTGGATTTGAAAACTGTTTTTGCTTGTCCGGCCAAGCAAGCAGGATAGACAAGTACAACGAAATATGCTATAATTCCCGCAAATACTCTAAAAGACCACGTTAACATGTCAGGTCGCTGTCTGGCGGCACTTATTAACGGAGGTTTTAGTTATGAAGAATAAGCAAACGAAAAAGGCTACGGCTGACGCAATCAATGTGATGATCAGTCACGCAGATAAGGGTCCTTCCGGGTTTTGGGTGGAGGATCACGAGGGCTGCGGCAATCCGGCGGTCTTTCCGGAATTTGAGGAGGACTTGAAGCGAGGACGGCTCGTCCACAAGGAGCACTATTTTTGCCCATGGAATACCGCCATTATGTATGGCGATGGGCATGGCAACACATCCACTGGCTGTTATCATAGCTGCTCTATTGATAAGGCGAGGTATCTGACCACTGAGGAACTTAAAGAAGTTCTTGCCCGCTTCAAAACGCGCATGGAAAATGGGGATTACGATTGCGTTGACCATTTATCGCCGTTGCTGACAAAAGACGAAAGCAGACACATAGAAGATCGCATTCTTGCGGAGCAGTATGAGTGCGAACGCTGCGAAAGGCAAAAGCGGCAGAATCGGCTCAAAAAAGCTGCTGCTCTGATTGCCAAGTATCCAGATGAAGAATCGCTTTTGGCAATCTACTATGGAGAAAAGGATTGCGTATTAGACGAAGGCGGGATCATTCTTTTCGACCCAGCGTCCCAGCGTAATGTTGTTGGAGCGGAGAGATTTTCCTACAATGATTATCTCGACGTTCAATTCGCATCGTTGGGTAAGAAACACCGTCCGTACTTTGCTGACTGCTTTTTCAATGCGGTTATGTCTCATTTCAAAGGACAGATTGAGAAGGTTAAGCCAAAACATATTTGCTTCAAGCGGGTCTTCATTAGTGGAATGTACACCGATG
>OHAH01002259.1_pt1 | contig 10334 bp, 7 predicted proteins | sample 1577071 | NCBI WGS metagenome assembly OHAH01 (sample SAMEA3541520, study PRJEB24748) | human gut metagenome | biome: human gut; feature: human-associated habitat; material: faeces | place: China | collected 2012 | reverse complement strand
TGTTTTGTCGCAGGCTGAAATTGAGAACGAGCTGCGGCGGCATGGTTCAGGGTTTGCCGGCGGCAAACAGCGCATTATGGCGCTGTACCAGACCCAGCCTGACCGCAAACTCCGTGCCAAAGCACTGGCAAAGGAGTACGGCATTGGTGGGCACTCCCACGATTTTCTGGACGGAAGCCGGGGTTTTGTGAATCACGACTGGAAGGGACTGGAATTTGACCATTACCCCGACCACCAGAAAATCACTCTGAAATGGGCACAGGTGGAAAAGTATATCGACCTGATGATCCAATCCGACCGCTACCTGACCGATGAGGAAAAAGAGCAGCGTACCACTGTACAGGAAGAAAGCGGCTACAAAGTCGGTGACGATGTAATGGTTGATTTGCCCACTGGAACCATCGAGGGCACCATTGGCTATATCGGCGAAACGGATGTTCGCATCGACACCAGCGCACACGGACAGTCGTGGGATAACGAAGTTATCAACAAACGACAATTCGAGGACGGTCTGCGGCAGAATGAACCTAGCCAGCGTGTGGATGAAATGCTGGAGCAGGCAGAAACCATCTACAAGGAATCCGAGGTGCCGGAATATGAGCGTTTTTTTGTCCGCGAAGTGGTCGGAGGTACGTCCCAGCTTTTTGCTATCTGGGATGATCTCAATGAGGGCTACTATGCAAATGATAACGGAATGGCGCAATTTACAGACAAGGAGCAGGCCGAATCCTATTGCACCGCTTTGAAAAAAGAGACGGATGAACGAACCGCCGCCGATTGGCTTGCAGTGGAAAAGGCAAAGTTTTTGGCGGAAAATGAACCTGTTCTCGCTCTCCCAAAAGAGCGTGATTACCGTGTGGGCGATACAATCCGTCTGGACGGTAAGGATTTTACGGTCGAAACTGTCGGAACTCTGAACATCCAGCTTCGTGACCCGGATGAGGTCTATCCGGTTGCCCGCTCGGAAAGCAAGGAAAATCTGGAACGGCTGCTGCGCCAGCCGGGCAACATCCATCTGCACAACCTGACGGTCAATCTCACTCCTGCGCATGAGCCGGACGAGGACAAACCGCCGCTTACGGACGAAGAACTGGACGAGCTGCCCATCTCTACCGTAATGGACGGAAAGGTGCAGACCTTCCCGGATGCCGCAGCCTTGGATAAAGCTCGGAACGCTGAACCAGCGCCGGAGCCTGCCGGAAACTTCCACATCACAGACGACCATCTGGGCGAGGGCGGCGCAAAACAGAAATATCCGAGAAATATCGAAGCCATCCGCACTCTGTTTCGGTTGGAGGCGGAGCACCGTGGTGCTACCGCTGAGGAGCAGCAGGTGCTTTCCCAGTATGTGGGCTGGGGTGGTCTGGCAGATGCCTTTGACCCCGGCAAAGACAGTTGGGCAAAAGAGTACGTCGAACTGAAAGGACTACTCTCCGAGGACGAATACGCCGCCGCCCGTTCCAGCACCCTGAATGCCCACTACACCTCCCCGGTGGTGATTCGCTCGATTTATGATGCAGTCGAAAAGATGGGCTTTAAGTCCGGCAACATTTTGGAACCGTCCATGGGTGTAGGCAATTTTTTTGGAATGCTGCCGGACACCATGCAGGATAGCCGTCTGTACGGCGTGGAACTGGATTCCATCACCGGGCGCATCGCCAAAAAGCTGTACCCGGAGGCCAACATCAAGGTGGCCGGATTTGAAACCACGGATAGGCGGGATTTCTACGATTTAGCGGTCGGCAACGTACCGTTTGGCAATTACAAAGTCAACGACAAAGCGTATAACAAGCTGAACTTCAGCGTCCACAATTATTTCTTTGCGAAAGCCATCGACCAAGTGCGTCCGGGCGGCGTAGTGGCGTTTGTCACCAGCCGCTACACCATGGACAGCAAGGACAGCACCGCTCGCAAGCACATGGCAGAGCGTGCCGACTTGCTGGGTGCCATCCGTCTGCCCAATAACGCTTTCCGCGCAAATGCTGGCACGGATGTTGTTTCGGATATTATCTTCCTGCAAAAGCGTGACCGCCCTATTGACCATGAGCCGGACTGGGTGCAGTTGGGCAAAACGGAAGATGGCTTTGCCATCAATCAGTATTTCGTAGACCACCCGGAGATGGTTCTAGGTGAACTGACGATGGAAAGCACTCAGTACGGCAAGGAAGAATGTACTGTGCACCCCATAGAGGGTGCGGTGCTTGCAGAGCAGCTTGCCGAGGCGGTACAGCACATCGAGGGACAGTACACTGCCGCCGAGGTGGATGCTCCCGACATTGCCGAGGAAGAAACCGCCCGGCGCACCCTGCCTGCCGACCCGGACGTGAAGAATTTCAGCTACACCGTGGTGGACGGCGAAGTGTTCTACCGGGAAAATTCCGTGATGACACAGGTGGAACTGTCCGACACCGCCAAGGGGCGTGTCACCGGCATGGTAGAGCTGCGGCAAATCGTCAATGACCTGATCGACCAGCAGTTGAACGACTTCCCGGACGAGGACATTAAGGAGACACAGGCAAAGCTGAACGCCGCCTACGATGCCTTTACCGCAAAGTACGGTCTGTTGAACGACCGCAAAAACGGGCGGCTGTTTGAGCAGGATTCCTCCTACTATCTGCTCTGTTCGTTGGAAAATCTGGACGAGCAGGGGCAGCTCAAGAGCAAGGCGGCGATGTTCACGAAACGGACGATTCGCCCGGAGCGCACCGTCACCAGCGTGGACACCCCCAGCGAAGCGTTGGCGGTGTCCATTGGGGAGCATGGCAAAGTGGATTTGCCCTATATGGCAGAACTGCTGGGCACTCCCGGTGAGTACGGGCGCATTACCACCGAACTTTCCGGTGTGATCTTCAAAGACCCTGCCGCCGACCCCACCGACCCGGAAGCAGGCTGGCAGATGGCAGACGAGTACCTGTCCGGCGATGTCCGGGCAAAGCTGCGGATGGCGCAGTTTGCTGCCGAGACCAACCCGGAATTTGTGGTCAATGTGGATGCGCTGACCAAGGCACAGCCCAGAGAACTGGAAGCATCTGAAATTGATGTGCGGCTGGGTGCAACATGGCTGGACCCGAACATTATCCAGAAGTTTATGACCGAGACATTCCAGATCCCCTACTATCTGCGCCATGCTGTCAAAGTGCGTTATTCTCCCTATACCGCAGAGTGGCGCGTGGAGGGCAAGACCGCTACGGGACGGGGCGATATTATCTCCTCCGAGACCTACGGCACATCCCGTGCCAATGCCTACAAGATTCTGGAAGAGACCCTGAACCTGAAAGATGTCCGCATCTATGACACGATCGAGGATGCCGAAGGCAAGCCCAAGCGGGTGTTGAACAAGCGGGAGACTATGCTGGCACAGCAGAAACAGCAGGTCATCAAGGACGCTTTTGCCAACTGGGTCTGGCAGGACCCCCAGCGGCGCATTGCACTGGTAAAACAGTACAATGAGTTGTTCAACAGCACCAGACCCCGTGAGTATGACGGAAGCCACATCAAATTCGTGGGCATGAACCCGGAAATCACCCTCCGGGAGCATCAGCGCAACGCCATCGCCCATGTGCTTTATGGCGGTAATACGCTGCTTGCACACGAAGTTGGTGCCGGCAAGACCTACGAAATGGCGGCATCTGCCATGGAAGCAAAACGGCTGGGGCTGTGCCAGAAATCGCTGTTCGTAGTGCCCAATCACCTGACAGAGCAGTGGGCAAGCGAGTTTCTGAACCTCTACCCTAATGCCAAGTTGCTAGTGGCACGGCGCAAGGACTTTGAGACCGCCAACCGCAAAAAATTCTGTGCCCGCATCGCCACCGGTGACTATGATGCCGTCATCATCGGCCATTCGCAGTTTGAGCGCATTCCGCTGTCCTTTGAACGGCAGGAGCGCATTATTCAAGAGCAAATCGACGAGACCCTAGCCGCCATCAACGAACTGAAAGCCCATGCAGGCGAGAATTTCAGCATCAAACAGATGGAAAAGACCCGGAAAACGCTGGAAACTAAGCTGGAAAAATTGCGCTCCGATGAGCGCAAAGACGATGTGATTACCTTTGAGCAACTGGGCGTTGACAGGCTTTTTGTGGACGAGTCGCATTTTTACAAGAACCTCTTTTTGACCACAAAAATGCGAAATGTCGCAGGATTATCCACCAGCGAAGCGCAGAAATCCAGCGATATGTTCGGCAAGTGCCGCTATCTGGACGAGATCACCGGAGGCCGGGGCGTGGTGTTCGCCACGGGCACGCCCGTGAGCAATTCCATGACCGAACTGTACACGGTCATGCGGTATTTGCAGTACAGCACCTTGCAGCAGAAAAAGCTGACCCACTTCGACTGCTGGGCATCCACCTTTGGTGAGACGACCACGGCCATCGAACTGGCCCCGGAGGGCTATACTTTAATAGGACGATAAACTTGATTGTCCTAAATTGAAAGATTCCATAAGAAAGGAGGTAGAACAAATGCCGAAAACACCAAGAATTACAGCACTCTATGAGCGTTTGTCGAGAGATGATGATCTTGCTGGTGAATCGAATTCCATCACCAACCAAAAGAAATATCTGGAAGATTACGCCCAAAAGAACGGCTTCAAGAACATCCGCCATTTTACAGATGATGGCTTTTCAGGTGTGAATTTCAATCGTCCCGGCTTTCAATCGCTGATAAAAGAAGTAGAAGCAGGAAATGTCGAAACGCTTATTGTGAAGGATATGAGCCGCTTAGGACGAAATTATCTGCAAGTCGGTTTTTATACGGAAGTTCTGTTCCCACAGAAAAACGTCCGATTCCTTGCAATCAACAACAGCATCGACAGCAACAATGCTTCAGACAATGATTTTGCTCCGTTTTTGAATATTATGAACGAATGGTATGCCAAAGACACGAGCAATAAAATCAAGGCTGTGTTCGATGCCCGGATGAAAGATGGAAAACGTTGCAGCGGCTCTATTCCGTATGGATATAACCGTTTGCCGAACGACAAGCAGACGCTTGTTGTTGATCCGGTGGCATCCGAAGTCGTAAAGCGCATTTTTCTTCTTGCGAACGAAGGAAAAAGCCCACGGGCAATCGCAGAACTGTTGACAGAGGAAAAAGTCCTGATTCCTGCTGCATACGCAAAGAAATATCACCCGGAGCAGTACAATGGGACAAAGTTCTCCAATCCGTACCTGTGGGGCACCTCCTCCGTAAGAACAATTTTAGGTCGGCAGGAATATCTGGGACACACTGTTTTACGAAAATCTGTAAGCACAAATTTCAAACTTCACAAGAGAAAAGAAACAGATGAAGATGAACAGTACGTTTTCCAGAACACGCATGAACCGATTATATCGCAAGAACTTTGGGATAGTGTTCAGAAACGCAGATGCCGAGTGAATCGTGCTTCTGCTTGGGGAACGCACACCAACCGTTTAAGCGGGTATCTGTATTGTGCCGACTGCGGCAGAAGATTGACCTTGCAAACACACTACAGTAAAAAGGATGGGTCTACTCAATATTCTTATCGTTGTGGTGGATATGCAAGTCGGGTGAATGGCTGTACTGCCCATTCAATCAGTGCCGATAATGTTGAAGCCTTGATATTGGCATCGGTCAAACGCTTTTCGAGATTTGTTCTAAAAGATGAAGAAACCTTCGCTTTGGAACTGCAATCACTTTGGAAAGAGAAACGTGAAGAAAAGCCGAAGCAGAACCAATCGGAATTGAAACGTTGTCAAAAACGCTATGATGAGCTTTCTGCCCTTATTCGCAGCCTGTACGAAAATCTTATGGCTGGACTGTTGCCCGAACGACAGTACAAACAGCTGATGGCGCAGTATGATAGCGAGCAGGCAGAATTGGAATCGAAGATGGAAACGATGAAATCCGAAATTGCCGAAGATAAGTCAAGTTCTGTTGATATTCAACATTTCATTTCGCTGATTCGCAAGTGCAAAAATCCAACAGAAATCTCCGATTCAATGTTTAACGAACTTGTCGATAAAATCGTTGTTTATGAAGCCGAGGGTGCAGGCAATGCCCGCACACAAAAGGTTGACATTTATTTCAACTATGTCGGCCAAGTCGATATTGCTTATACCGAGGAAGAACTTGCCGAACTGAAAGCGCAGAAGGAGCAGGAAGAACGGCAGCGCATGGAAAAGCAGCGCAAACGTGAAAAAGCCTATCGAGAAAAGCGAAAAGCAAAGAAAATCGCTAAAAACGGTGGCGAAATCATTAAAACCAAAACGTGTCCGCACTGCGGGAAGGTGTTTACACCTACGAGCAACCGACAGCTTTTCTGCTCAAGGGAATGCTGGAATCAGGCAAGACAGGAGCAAAAGGAAGCAGCTAGAGAGGCCGAGAGAGGAGGTCATTACTACCGGCAACGTGCCTGTGCCGTGTGCGGTCACTCCTACTGGCCTACACACAGCCAGCAGGAATTTTGTTCCGATGAGTGCAGGAGAATTAACCACAACAGGAAAACCTTGGAATTCTATCACAAGAAAAAAGGAAATCTAAAACCAGACCCAGAAGCAACCCCAACGCCGAAACCAAAGGAGGATAATGCAGCATGACTACCTTAAAGAGCACGCTCCACGACAGCAACAACGGTCTGGATTACACTATGGTCAACGGCTACTATCTGCCGAATCTGACCGTAGCAGCCCCGACAGAGCAGCACCCCACCGGGCGGTGGGGCCGCTTACATAAAAGGTATCTGAAAGAACATCATCCCATCCGGTACAATCAACTGCTCCTGTCCGGTGAGCTAAGCAGCTACCTTGCCAAGCTGGACAAGCAGGCCGAAGAACAGCTTGCCCTAATCATCCGGCAGATGCAGGAAGCCGAGGGCGTGACCGAAGCCTTGAAAGCCGAAAATCAACTGGAATGGGTGCGCCGGATGAACAGCATCCGCAACCGTGCCGAGGAAATCATCCAGAAAGAACTGATTTTTATCTAAGGAGGTGCCCACGATGGCTGTGCTGAAATGGATGCTAAAACTTGCCCTTCTCCCGCTGCTCCTACTGCTGATTCTGGCACAGTGGGCTGGCATTTTTCTTACCACTTTTTCGTCGGTGGTAACAAATTTACTCGCAGGGCTGTTCTTCTTCACGGCACTGGCCTGCTGGGTCATGGGGCTGGCAGACGGCGGCGAGGTGCTGAAGATGCTGATAACCGGATTTGTCGTTTTCACCCTACCTTACATAGCGATGGCACTCATCGCAAAAATCTCCTATTTCGGTGATGAACTCAGGGATTTTCTCCAATCCTGAGTTTCTTTGACCGCCCTGCACGACTGCAAGGCGGTCTTTTCGTTACATCGGGTCTGCACACGGCAGCCCCTTTTTTGATACGGAGGTACACGCCTATGAAACTGACTTTTGATGAAAAGAAGCTGCTCTATGCCTACGGCAACCCCGATCTGGCACTGACCCGCAAGCGGCTGTATGAGGTTGCCGGACTGACGGTTGATCCTGATCTGAACAGGCTGGTGTTCGATTTCGTCCGTAAGCTGGAGAATGAATCGCTGCATCTGGAGCGCTGGTACGACCAGATGTTCTACTTCATCCGTTCCGAGATGGAGTGTTATGCCGGGATGGAGAAGCTGGCGCAGGACATCGAACGTGATGAGGATTGGGAACCTGAGATGTTTGAGGAAAACGAAGATGACGAACTCTCTGACGATGTGTAAGCTGGAAACCATGATTTACGCTATCGGAGACGGGACCTACAGCGTATTCACGCTGAATCCCGACTTACAGAAGCAGCTTGATGCCCTTGCTACGGAGCACCCGGAGGTGTGCCAGAGAAAGGCAAAGCAAGAACGCAAGGGCACGACTTATCAAATTTCAAAGTCAACTATATTTCTGAACTTTTTTTGATGCGACAACAAAATCCTCCGAATTATTTCGGAGGATACATAAATTTTTGATACAATATTCGCAGAATTATTGACACACGGGTTTTATCATGTTAATATAAATTCATAACTTTAGAAAGTGAGGGATATCTTGACGTGTACCTGTCCAAAATCAAGGTCAAGGAAGCAATGGAAGCTAAGGGAATCAAAACGTTTACCGACCTAGCTAATATACTTGGCATTACGAAAAATCAATTGTCTGTAATGATGTCGGACAGCTATAATCCGTTTAAAATGCGTGTGGAAGAACTATGTCGTGTACTTGACATAAGCCCAGATGTCATAATGGATTTTGAACACCCTCAAGATAGGAGTAAGAATACCAATATGGTAAAAGAGAGCGATATTACAGCAATCGAGTTGTTCGCAGGAGCAGGCGGACTTGCCTTAGGTCTTGAGAAAGCCGGAATCAAGACCTTGGAATATGTAGAATTTGATAAGGCTTGTTGCGAAACACTTAGAACTAATCGCCCTGAATGGAATGTTATTTGCGATGACATTCATAATGTTGATTTTACGGCGTTCAGAGATAAAGTTGATATCGTGACCGGTGGATTTCCTTGTCAGGCGTTTTCTTTTGCTGGAAAAAAACTTGGATTTGATGATACCCGTGGAACTCTTTTTCATGAATTTGCTCGTTGCGTACAGGAAGTTCATCCGAAAGTATTCTTGGCGGAAAATGTTCGTGGATTGGTTTCTCATGATAAAGGACGGACGCTTAGTACAATTATTAGCGTCTTAGAGTCCCTCGGTTACCATACACAACAAAAAATTATGAACGCTTGTTATTTTGGCGTTGGTCAAAAACGCGAGCGAATTGTTATTATTGGAATTCGGAATGATTTGGATATTAATTTCACTTATCCAATCGAGGACGAAAAGTGGACAACTTTAAGAGACGCCCTTAGGGATTGTCCTAAGAGCGTCGGTGAGCAATATAGCGAAAAGAAGAAAAAAGTTCTTGACCTTGTTCCTGCTGGTGGCTGCTGGGTTAACCTCCCTGAAGATGTTGCAAAAGAGTATATGGGAAAATCCTACTACTCTGGGGGTGGACGCCGTGGAATGGCACGCCGTATAAGTTGGGACGAACCTTGTTTAACGCTAACTTGTAGTCCGTCCCAAAAACAAACCGAACGATGCCATCCGGATGAGACTCGTCCGTTCACTGTCAGAGAGTATGCAAGAATTCAGTCATTCCCTGATGACTGGATCTTCTGCGGAGGACTTTGCGATCAATATAAACAGATTGGAAATGCTGTTCCTGTTGAGATGGCACGGCGTGTAGGAGTACAGCTGAAAGAAGCAGTGCAATCTTATAAAGAAAGCAACACTTAACCCTGTCTGAGAGATATCTGATCTGCAAGTTGCTGAATAAGATTGCTAATTATTGCGGAGCTATCCATTTCATCTGCAACTTCGGCAAACGCATCAATCAAATCATAATAGAAATGTGCATCACCTGTGAGACGGTGCCAGAACTCTACGCCAACATAAACCGGGTACTGTTCATTGATTTTTCTGTACGAGGTGCAGATGGATGATTCAGTGCCATAGAATACGCCGACAACACAATCCGTTATGTTCAAATCCAGATGATTGGTTCTTGCTAGGTTTCTGATTCCTCTAAAATGGTTTAAGATGGTGTCAACATCATCGTGATTGATGGTTGTCGGGCCAGCTTTAACTTGACAATACTTTTTGCGACCATCGAGAGCATCGATAAATTCGATATCAATGCCAGAAGTCGTTGATGCATAAGAAGAAAGAACCTCGTTGCAGAAATACTGCAACTGCGTTCCAAAAGTTGTTGAAATGGAGGTTCCAAGAACACGAGGGTAAATGAGGGCTTTGGCCATGCTTTCGGGGGAAGAATCACCAAAAGCGAACTGTGCCAGATACTTATGTGTAAAAGGATTAATATTGAACTTCTCCAAGCTAGAAAGTTTTTCAGTATTCGCCTTATGATTTTCTGCAATTCTTGCTCTAAAGAAGCTTTTTGCGCTGGAAAGAATAGCCTGCCGTTCAGCTTCGGTCATAGAAAGCACCACCTTGTTTTTAGAATAAACCCATTGTACCACCTTTTCTTATCCGGGCCAACCTAATTAGACAAATTTCCGATTGATTCCTCATGAATTTATGGTCAAAGCACCATTTCATGAGGAATTTTTTTGAAAAAAATAGAGGGCGATCTTTAATCATTGTTTTAATATGAGGAGCGTGATGCCATTGACTCAACCGAAAACAGACCTTGCCTATCTCCGCAACGAAAAAGCCAAAGCAGAGCAAAAGCTGCGCTCTTGTCAGCACCGAGAGAAGATTCTTGAACGCCAGATGTCAGAGCTGAACCGAAAAGAGCGCGTGCATCGTCTTTGCACTCGTGCCGGAATGCTGGAAAGTTTTCTGGTCTGTCCGGGAGAACTGACCGACGATC
>OHAH01002232.1_pt1 | contig 10405 bp, 10 predicted proteins | sample 1577071 | NCBI WGS metagenome assembly OHAH01 (sample SAMEA3541520, study PRJEB24748) | human gut metagenome | biome: human gut; feature: human-associated habitat; material: faeces | place: China | collected 2012 | reverse complement strand
CCTTGATGGCTCCCTTAGAGAAAGGAGTGTTGTGGCTAGCCATGTGTTCGGCCAGCAAGAAAAACTAGATGAATTATTTGATAAATTAAATCAATTACAAGAAAATGATATTTTAGTTCTTGCTGGAAGTATTCCATCATCATTACCTAATGATATTTATGAACAAATCATGAAAAAATTAGATCAACAAGGAATTAAAATTATTGTAGATGCAACTAATGATTTATTAAAGAAAGTATTACCATACCATCCTTTCTTAATTAAACCAAATCATCGTGAATTAGAAGAATTATTTAATGTAAAAATAGAAAATCAAGAAGATTTAATTCACTATGCTCGAAAACTTCAAGAACAAGGAGCAATCAATGTGCTTGTTTCCCTTGGAAAAGATGGTGCTATTTTAGTCAGTGAAGATGGTCATGTTTATTATTGTGCTGGTGCTAAAGGAAAATTATTAAATAGTGTTGGTAGTGGAGATAGCATGGTTGCTGGATTTATTGCAGGTTATTTAAAAGAAAAGAAATATGATGAAGCTTTAAAACTTGGAAGTGCTTGTGGCGGAGCTACTGCTTTTAGCGAAGATTTAGCGGAAGCTTCAATGATTCAAGAAGTCTATAAACAATTAAAAGTGGAAGAACTATAAATGAAAATCTTAGATTTATAAAAAGATGTTTCGATTGATGTTAACGCTACATGTTTAGATAAAGATGAAGCTATTAATACATTAGTTTCATTAATGGCAAAACAAGGTAATTTAAATGATCAAGATATTTATAAACAAGGAATTTATGCCCGTGAAGAATTAAGTACAACAGGAATTGGAGAAGGAATTGCGATTCCTCATGCTCGAAGTGAAGCTGTAAACGCTCCAGGACTTGCGGCAATGGTTGTTAAAGATGGTGTTGATTATCAATCATTAGATAATCAACTAGCAAAACTGTTCTTTATGATTGCGGTCCCTAAAACAGGTGGAAACGAACACTTACAAATTCTTGCGATGTTGTCACAAATGTTAATGGATACAGACTTTAAAGATTCTTTAATTAAATCTTTTTTATGTTTTAATTGTGCTGGGTAAGCATAATGTAATAAATTACATCCCATACATTCTTTATTCGCACGACATGGATTTTTAACACGCATTGGTGAAGGTTTAATGACTCTAATTAAATCACCAAAATAATAATTTTTATTATTGTATTGTTTGGCATCAATTTCTACTTCTTCATTTAATAATGCCCCTTTAATAAAGACAATTTTACGATTAATGTAACCAATACCTTCTCCATTGATTCCCATTTTTTTAATTTCAACTGTTGTTTTCATATAGCCTCCTTAAAAAAGGAAAAGCATCTTATTGATGTTTTTCCTCTCCTTCTTCCTCTTCTTTCATTTCATGTATTATTAATCTAAGAAGTTCAATTCGATTCTTATGCATCTTTTCGATAATAATTGTAACTCCTGGAAATTCAATTTTATCTTTTATTTTAGGAACACCACTAAACTCTCCTAAAACAAGACCACCGATTGATTCAAAATCTTCCGATTCAAAATGAGTATCAATTTCATCATTGACCTCATTTAAATTTAAACTACCATCTACTAAATACTCATGATCATTGATTTTAACAATATCATCACTTGTATCATCATATTCATCATCAATTTCACCAACGATTTCTTCAACAATATCCTCAAAAGTAACAATTCCACTCATAACACCATATTCATCTAATACAATAGCAAGTGTTGCATGTTCCTTTCTCATTGAAGCAAAAACATCATTGACTTGATTAAATTCATAGACCACAAAAGTCTCTCTCATATACTTTTTAACATCAAAATGTTCTTTATCAATATCGATAAACAACAAATCTTTCATATTCAAAACACCTATAATTTCATCAAAAGACTCATCATGAATTGGATATCTTGAATATTGTGCATCATGATAAACATTCATTAATTCATCATATGTACAATCATCCGGTAAACTTTCAACATGAATACGTGGTGTCATAATTTCTTTAATTTCAGTTTCACCAAATTCAAAAACATTATGTATCATTTCTTTTTCTTCTTTTTCTAGAACACCTTCTTCATGTCCAACTGTTACAATTGTTTTCAATTCTTCTTCAGTTAAACTAGGGCCATGTTCTTGATTACCACCTAAAAGTTTAATAATAAATCCTGTAATAATATTCAACACAAAAACAACTGGTTTAGTAATTATACAAACAAAACGAATAAATGGTGCTAAAGCAAAAACTAATTTATCAGCGTTTTGAGTAGCAAGAGATTTAGGTGTGATTTCACCAAAAATCAAAATACACAATGTTACAACACCTGTTGCAATTGCAACTGTTTGTGCACCATCTCCAAAAATAGCCATAATCGTTGCTGTTGTAAGTGACGAAGCACCGATATTTACTAGGTTGTTTCCTACTAAAATAGCACTTAATAAACGATCTTGATTATCTAATAAAGACTCTACTAATTTTGCTTTTTTATTTCCTTCTTCAGCAAGTGTACGTATTTTAATTTTACTTACCGATAAAAAAGCTGTTTCACTACAAGAAAACAACGATGATAAAATTAATAAAATGATTAATGATATGATATTCATTATCTGGGCAGAATCCACTTTTACATTTCTCCTTTGATTCTATTATTGAAAATTATAATAGTATAATTACAAAAATTTGTCAATATTCCATTATTTTTGTATAAAGTTTATGTAATGATGATAAAAATCATCAATATCTTCATCATATACAACTAACACTTTTTTACCTTTGATTCCTAATTGATAATGGTCAATTTCAACAACTTGATCAAAATACATTGATTTTCTTTTTTTAAATTTCTTTAAAACATTTTGATATGTATTATATCCAATTTCATCACTACGCCATGAACCTTTTTCTTCAACGATTTGGTCAATCTCTTTATCACTTGGCATTCTTGTTTGTCTTTCACGTTCAAGAACCAATTCTTTAAAAATATTTTTTGAAACAAAAGTATTTAAACATTGATAATAACCTTCAAAAGAATAAATTGCTTCTCCATCATCTTTATCTTTACCTATTTTTTGAATAAAAGTTGTCGTATCAACAAGTAGATTTGAATTATTTTCATCTATCCTTTTATTTTTTGGCAAAGTGATCGTCATTTCTTGTTTATCTAATTTTGAAAAATCAATTTCATTATACAAAAAGTAAACACCTACAAAAACAGCAACAGAAACAATCACTGCTATTTTCTTTTTGATTGGATTTTTAATTAAAGGAATTTTTGTATTAATAATTGTCGCAAATAATGTAATTAATATAAAATAACCCAAAAAGCTTAAAAGTGAACTTAAGTTATTCATTTTTAAAACAAATAACATTCCAATCATCAAAATAGCTAAAATATCTATAACAATGCGAACAAAACCATCTAAATATTTAAACTTTTGATAAGAATACGTTCTTTTCTTTAAAGCACGTCTCTTTAAATAAATAAACAATGCTGCAAATAGCCATAAAAAACAGCCTACATAAATAAGAAAAAAAATGAAACAAACATTTAAATTTAAAAATATCGAACCCCAAGAAAAACGATACAACCAAGAAAAGAAACTTGTAAAACCATAAAAGATCATAGTTGCAAGAATGCACATAGCAATTGCCCATGGTTTAAACATTTTTAATTTTGCCTCACATAAAACATCTTCATCACTTGATAAATCTTCCGCATCTAAATTAACATTTCGATAAATATGCATATCTTGCATACAACAAACATGTTCATATCCTAAATGGTCTAAAGTTTCTAAATAGTCATCCGTTAATGGATTATAATCGACTTGATATTTATAAACTTGTGAGGATTTTTCAAACTTAAAAAATGAATTAACTGATACAAGATTCCATCCTTTTTTAGACATTCTATCTAGATAAGGAATTAATATTTCATCATAAAACAATCTATTTTTTAAAAATGTATACTTATATTTCATCTTCATAATCCTTTTTCATAAACAAAATAATTTGTTTTTGCATCCTTTCCTTTTCTAATTCAAGTCTTTCTTTTCCTTTTTGAGTAATTATGTATATTTTTCTTTTATTTTCTTCTTTTAATAATTGAATATATCCTATATTTTCAAAACGTGGCAACAACGCATAAAGTGTTCCAGCACCAACTCTAACATCACCTTCCGTCATTTCATTTACTTTTTCCATAATTTCTAAACCACATATGGGCTCATATAATGAAAGTAAAATATAAAACATTTGTGGAGTTAATGTTTCAAATTCTTTTCTCGCCATCTTCTCACCTCTTTTATCGAATATCGATAAATATTTCAATCCCATTATATCGATATTCGATAATAAAAGCAATATAAAAGCGAACTTTTGCCCGCTTAATTTCTAACATATGCTTTAATAACTTTTATTGTTTCATCATTTAAAGGTCTAATTGTATATTCTTTAACATTTGCAGGAACAATAAATGTTTCTTGATTTCTGGATATTCTTTTTTTATAAGTCTACTGCTTGCTGATTTATAAGCATTGATAAATTTAGAAATCTCACTATTAGGCTGTCCTCTGAACAGTACATGAACATGGTCTTTATCGTGGAGCTAGACCCCTCCCTACGCTTCGCTTAGAGGAAGGGGATTGCGCTCCTGTTTTTGTTCAATAAAGAAACCTCTCTTTATCTTCTTTAAAACATCTTCATCATCATTATCTTGTTTAAAATTAGGCATCCCTTTTCGATATCTTAATTGAATTTCCCAACGAGCAAGATCATAATAAATCAAAGTATCACCTTTATGAATGTAACTCGCTCCAATACCATAAATCAAAGCCCTGACTTTATGACTAGCAAGTGTGATTGATATTGAGCCAATTTTATATCATCAATAAAATCATCCATCTTTCCATAATATATGACTCCTCTTACACGATTTTCTGTTAAAAAAGGCTTCATCATTTTATTAAGCTCATCTTTTTCATAAAATACATCTTCACTTTTAATCACGAAATCAGGTTTATAAATTTCTTTAATTAAATCAAAGATTTCGTCATCGACGCCAGGATAACAATCTACAGTTAAACAATAATTTTCTTCTTGTCCTAGATTTTCTAAATATTTTTTATTTCTGTTTTGCCTGTACAAGCTTCATTTTTATATCCACTTATATTTATTTCTGGAAATTTATCATAATTCATTACTATCACCTAAATTCCTTTACACTTGTTATTTTATATTTAAATTATATCCCATATCATCATATGAATCTACAAATCTCAAAACATATTATTCCCCTAACATAATAACAATCGTATCTCCTTCTTCAACATACTCACCTTTTCTTGGCAATTGATCAATGACCTTATTTCCTTTACCAACAAAAGTAAAGCGTAAAGAAATATTTTGAACTTCACTTCTTTTTTTACCGATATAATTTTCTACTTTGATTGTTCTTTTATCCATTATAGAATATGATTTTTGTCTTTGAGATTTTACCTTTTTAACATTTAAAGCAGGTAAAATATCAACAAACATCTTCCTAGCGATAGGAGCAACTGTTGTTCCACCATATTGAATACAGTTTTTAGGATTATCCATTGCCACATACAAAACAATTTGTGGATCATCAATAGGAGCAACGCCAACAAAAGAGAGAATATAACCACTTCCAACATAGCTTCCATTAACCGCCTTTTGCGCCGTTCCTGTTTTACCACCAATACGATAACCGTTTATATAAGCATTTCTACCTCCACCATCAGTCACGACACTTTCTAGCGCATCTCTTACTTTTTTAGATGTTTCTTCTTTAATAACCTGTCTTTTTACTTTCTTTTTAACTTGTTCAACAATTTCATTATTTGAACTGTTACTGATTTCTTTTAAAATATGTGGTTGTAACAAATAGCCACCATTGACGCAAGCACAAATAGCAGTTACCAATTGTAAGGGCGTTACAGATATGCCTTGTCCAAAAGCAACGGTCGCTTGTTCAAGTTCATGAAAGTTTTTATAATCAAACATAATCCCACATGATTCTCCAGGTAAATCAATTCCCGTTTTTTCAGTTAAGCCAAAATTTTGAACATATTGATACAATCTCTTTTTTCCTAATCTCCTACCAATTTCTACAAATCCTGGATTGGATGAATTTTGTAAAACTTCTCTAAAAGTCTGTAGTCCATGCCCTCCTTTTTTCCATGATTTGATTCTTGCACCTGAAACATATTCATATCCTTTATCATAATAAGTATCTTTATCCATATCAAATAAATTTTCATTTAAAGCACTTGAAAAAGTTATGATTTTAAAGGTTGATCCTGGTTCATAAGTTTTCCAAATAGGAATATTTTGATTATAAATATCTTTATCCTCATTTTGATAATCATTAGGATTAAAGTTAGGATAACTGGCGATTCCTAAAATCTCTCCATTTTTAGGATTCATCGCTAGTGCCCAAATACCATCTGGATGATACGTATCATAAGCATTTGATAATTCTCTTTCAAGGACATCTTGAATTCTTTTATCTATGGTCAAAGTGATATTCATTCCACTTTGACTATACGTATAATGACTTGGATACATTTTTAAATTATGACTTTTAGCATCCATATAATAATCAATCGAACCGTTTTTTCCTTTTAAAAACGAATCATATTCTAACTCCAATCCTAATAATCCTTGATTATCAATTCCAACAAAGCCTAAACAATGACTTAAATAATTATTTCCCGGATAATATCTTTTTGTATCTTTAATCAAATAAACACCTGATAAATGCAATCTTTGTATTTTACTTGCAACTTGATTATCAAGTTGTCTTCCTTCTGGAGAAATTCTTTGAATCGACACCTTTTTATTTAATTTTTCTTTCAAAACATTGACATCTACATTTAAAATTTTACTTAATTCTAAAGCTGTTGTTGCTTGATCCTTTATTTGACTCGGTACAACAACCAAAGAAGCCGTTGTAAGATCTGTTGCCAGTACATTTCCACTTCGATCATATATTTTCCCTCTATTAGCTTGTACAGGAAAAGACCTTTGCCAAGACTCTAATGCTTTATCATAAATATTTTTACGATCAATAATTTGAATATACCCCACTTTAAAAATAAGCGCTAAAACAATGAGATAAATACATATTTTAATGATTTTGATCTTATTAACAGATTGTTGAAACAACATAAATCTCACCATTATAAACTATGAAAAAAAAGAGGAATCATTCCTCTTTTAAGATATTGCTACAGTTAAACTATCACCGCTATGAACAACTGTATTCTCGCCAACACTTTGAGCAGTTACATGTCCACTTGTGCCATCAATCGTTAATTGAATACCAGCAAGTGAAGCATAAGTTTGTACTTCTTTTTTAGACCATCCTATTAAATTAGGAAGTGTTATATCTTTTCCTTCTGTTTTGATAAATACTTTATCACCACTTGTCACTTTGCTTTTAGCAAGTGGATATTGTTCAATAACAGAACTTCCATTACCGATAATTTGAACACTTAATGATTTTGATTCTAATTTAGATTTTACATAATTAACAGATTGATTTGTATAGGAATCTAAAGTATAGCTTTGATCAACTGCTGTCGTATTTTTAGCATTATAGCGATTTACTACTTGAAGTGCTTCATTCATTGTTTGTTTAACAATATTTGGCATATATTGAGCATATGAATCTCCTGATTTAAAAGTTAAAAACATCACGACTTGAGGATCATCATAAGGAGCAATTCCTACAAATGAATGCATATATAAAGTTGTACTATAACCACCATTTTCAACAACTTGTCCTGTCCCTGTTTTACCAATCATACGAACATCATTATCTAAACGATAAGTCTTCCCTGTCCCTTGTTCATCTTCAATAACACCTAACATTAAATCTTTTACTTGACTGATTGTATTTGTTGAAAAGATTTGTTTTGAATATTTCGGTGTTGCTTGATAGACAACTTTATTTGTTTCAGGATTGACAACTTTATCTACAATATGTGGTTGAACCGTTTTCCCATCATTTCCAAAAACACTATATGCTTTTAAAAGTTGATAAGGAGTGACCGTAGAACCTTGACCAAATCCTGTCGTTAAATATTCAAGTCTTCCAGCATTTTTTCTTGTATAAGCATTGATTGATGATGAACATGTAAGTCCATCCACTGTATCACCTTGGAAAAAGCCTAAATCATTTAATTTCTCTGTTAAAACATCTTTTGTAACATAACCTTGATCCAATAAATTACAAATAGCTACGTTACTTGAATGATACAATCCTTGATCATAAGTAATTGTACCCCAACCTTGACCACCATTATGATCTTTAATTGTGGCAACTAATTTATTTCCATAATAAACATTATAACTTCCTGAATTATAATAAGCACTATGATCATATTTACCTTCTTCAATAGAATCAGCATAAATAAATGGTTTAAAAACAGATCCACATTCAATTGTTCCTTCTAAAAAATAATTGTTGAATGTTGATATATTTCTTTCATTAGGATTAAAAGATGGATAGGTTGACATTGCTAGAATCTTTCCTGTTTTAATTTCCATCACTCCAGCAGTCACAACTTCAGCACCACTTTCACTATAAGCATTAGACATCAAATAATCTAAATTTCTTTGAAGACCACTATCAATCGTTAAATAAAGGTCATTTCCATTGGTTGGATCTTTCTCTCTTAAAGTTCCATCTACTAAAGCATATCCATTAGCATCTGTTTGATAAACCTTATAACCATTTTTACCTTTTAATTGTTTATCATAAGAAAGTTCAAGTCCCATTTCTCCAACCATTTTCTTAACACTTTGATCATTATAACTTTTTGCATACCCAACAACATAGCTACAAAAATCACCCAATGGATAATATCTCGAATTAGACTCTACAAACTCTATTCCCGTAAGATTACAATCTTCTATTTGTTTTTTTACTGACGCTGATAAATTATTTCCTTTTGTCCCAAGTTCAATTTGATAACGTCCTTCATCCTTTGCTGTTTGTAATTTAGATGTTAATTCATTGACATCTATTCCTAAAATAGGACCTAGTTGACTAGCTGTTTTATTAACATCTTTAACATAAGCAAGCTTTTTACCATAGCCTGTTCTTTGAGATGAAAGCACCAAAATAATTTTATACTTTTTAACATTAATAGCTACTTTTTCATGGTCACATGTATAAATTTGCCCTCTTTGAGCATATTCAACAACTTCTTTCTTACTTCTATTTTTCGCAAAAGAGGCAATGTTCTCTCCACTGATCAAGTGTTTTCCCGTTGCCCCTAAGTATAAAATATTAACTACCAATGAAAAAATAAGAACTGCAAAAATAATACCCGTTACCTTTGCACTTTTGTATTTCTTCATTATTGCTGAGCTCCTGTTGTTGATGCTGTTGCATCATTTTGATAAGTATATCCTTTAGAAGTTGCAACTTCAGCAACACGATTGAATGAAACTAATTCTTGTTTTTGCATTTGTAAACTATCTATATCTGATTCAAGTGTGTCTATTTCATTTTGTAATTTTTGAATGGTTCTATTATATGAAGATTCAACTGATTTAACCATAATAATTCCAAAAACAAAAACAACAATTGTTACAATTAAAAACACTTGTGCAAAAGATTCAAATCCTGTCTTTCTCTTTTTCATAAAATAACCCTCTCTATAACTCTTAATTTAGCTGAATGTGCACGATGATTATGAGTCAATTCATCATCCGATGCTATAATCGGTTTTCTATTAACCAATTTAAATTTAGGTTGCATTTCTAAAGGAATAACTGGTAATCCTTTAGGAACATCTTTTAATTTTGAAACTTCATTAAATGTATATTTACATATTTTATCTTCTAAACTATGGAAAGTAATAACCGAGATTCTTCCATTTAAATTTAAAAGATCCAATGCATCTTTTAAAGCAATATCAAAAACATTTAATTCATCATTAACCGCAATTCGAAGTGCTTGAAAAGTACGTTTTGCTGGATGTCCGCCTTTTCTTCTAGCATAAGCAGGAATTGCTTCTTTAATAATATCTACAAGTTGAAAAGTTGTATCAATAGAATGTATTTCTCTTTCCTTTTCAATTTTTCGAGCAATCTGTTTTGCAAATTTTTCATCCGCATATTTATATAAAATTTCTACAAGTTGTTCATAACTATAATGATTAACAATATAATGTGCATCCAAAGATGCCTCTTGATTCATTCTCATATCTAATCGAGCATCATAGTTATAACTAAAACCTCGAGCCCCATCATCAAATTGAGGTGATGAAACACCCAAATCAAATAAAATTCCATCTACATGTTCTACACCACGAAGATGGAGTTCACTTTTTAAATTCTTAAAATTG
>OHAH01002211.1_pt1 | contig 10476 bp, 10 predicted proteins | sample 1577071 | NCBI WGS metagenome assembly OHAH01 (sample SAMEA3541520, study PRJEB24748) | human gut metagenome | biome: human gut; feature: human-associated habitat; material: faeces | place: China | collected 2012 | reverse complement strand
TCTACCGACCTGCCCGAATTTGCCGAAGCAGAGAAGGCCGTTCAGGACAAGATTGACTGGATGATGAACATCAAGGGTAAGAAGTCTGTAGACTCCATCCACAAGGAACTGGGCCACATCATGTGGGAATATGTAGGTATGGGACGTACGGCCGAAGGCTTGAAGGAAGGTCTGAAGAAGCTGAAAGAAGTCCGCAAGGAGTTCGAGAAAGAACTGTTCATCCCGGGCGACAAGGAAGGTATGAATGTAGAACTCGACAAGGCTATCCGTCTGTACGACTTCATCACTATGGGCGAGCTGGTTGCTTACGATGCACTGAACCGTAACGAAAGCTGCGGCGGTCACTTCCGTGAAGAATATCAGACTGAAGAAGGCGAAGCCAAGCGTGACGATGAAAACTACTTCTACGTGGCTTGCTGGGAATATCAGGGTTCTGACGAAAAGGAACCGGTATTGCTGAAAGAGCCGCTGGTTTACGAAGCAATCAAGGTACAGACTCGTAACTACAAGAGCTAATCGGGAAGTTGAACATTTAAAGAATTAAAGAAAATGGATAAAAATATATCATTTACGCTCAAGGTATGGCGCCAGAAGGGTCCGAAAGCAAAAGGCGCTTTTGAAACATACCAAATGAAAGATATCCCGGGCGATACTTCATTCCTCGAAATGCTGGATATCTTGAACGAACAGCTGATTTCTGAAGGTAAAGAACCGGTTGTATTCGACCACGACTGCCGCGAAGGTATCTGCGGTATGTGTTCGCTCTACATCAACGGACATCCCCACGGTCCTGCAACCGGCGCTACTACTTGCCAAATTTATATGCGTCGTTTCAACGACGGCGATACCATCACTGTTGAACCGTGGCGTTCTGCCGGTTTCCCAGTTATCAAGGACTTGATGGTAGACCGTACGGCCTACGACAAGATTATGCAGGCAGGCGGCTACGTCAGCGTACGTACCGGTGCTCCCCAGGATGCCAACGCTATCCTGATTCCGAAGCCCATCGCTGACGAGGCTATGGATGCTGCCAGCTGTATCGGTTGCGGTGCCTGTGTAGCTGCTTGTAAGAACGGTTCTGCCATGTTGTTCGTTTCTGCCAAGGTGAGCCAGCTGAACCTGCTGCCCCAAGGCAAACCGGAAGCATTGCGCCGTGCCAAGGCTATGTTGAGCAAGATGGACGAACTCGGTTTCGGTAACTGTACAAACACTCGTGCGTGCGAAGCTGAATGCCCGAAGAATGTTTCCATCAGCAACATTGCCCGCTTGAACCGCGACTTTATCATTGCGAAACTGAAAGACTAATCCGGTCTTTCTGTAAATAATATAGGATGCGCTTCGGATAAACCTTTTGAGCAAGCTCAGATTTATCACTCAGCTTTCACTATATTTGATTAATATCACAAGAGACTCCTCTGCCGGGAAACCGCCGGAGGAGTTTTTTTATGACATGCCGTTTACTTCAGATAAATTGCCGGCACGCAAATTACGGGGAGAAGCCCCGAAATTCTTTTTGCAGAAATTGGAAAAATGAGGCAGCGATTCAAAGCCATATTTATAGCAAATCTCTGATATGGAAGCATCCGTATAGCGAAGTTCATAAACCACGCTTTCCTTCCTCCGTTCCATCATCCACTCGTACACCGGTTGATGAAAAACAGAATTGAATATACGCCGGAAAGTAGCCACTGTATATCCTCCCAACTGAGCAAGTTCCTCTACCGTCTTGACTTTGGCATGATTCTGCAAGACAAAGTAGTGGAAGGAATTAGTATACTGGGCAAGAGGATGTATCAGCATGGAAAGCTCATAGTCGGAGTAGTAATTTCCAAGAATGAAAGCAAGTTCTTTCCGTTTGAAACAAAGCATTTCCCGGCAAATTTTCTCCTCGGATAAATAGGCCTTGGAACTTTCCAGAAAGAGCTGCAACTCGGGAGTAATGGTCAAAGGATAGAATATCAATGGAGGGGTAACCTCTTTCATAATATGGTTATACCGGTCCTCACAGAAGAATTCAGGCTTACTGAACCGGTAACAAACACATTCCACATCCGTCATGGCAAGTATTTCGTACTTTGAACCAATGGCTTGAAGGATGAACTCACCTGCATGCAACACAGTTCCCGCATACTCCTTACTGTTGACAAGCACTTCCCCTTTCAGCAGGAAAATTACAATATTTTCCTCACACTTTCGCGCCGGCAGATGGAATCCTCTGGGGTGGGAAGCATATATTATTGCATTGTCCACAGCCTTGGGACATTGAGCGCATTGTTTTTTACCTCCGCAAGCAGAAGAGTTGGGCATCGGCAAGTAGATTTGTTTGTTTGTTGCAGTGACAAAAATAGATAAATAATACTCATAAAAGAAACATTCCCCGAAAACTTTCATAAAGAAGTTTCGGGGAATGAATAAAATAGAAGTAATTCAGTTTTTTATTGCGGACAGTGCCGTTTTATTTTTCCACGTTCGTATCATCAGCCGTACTCCATGGACCAACTTCAGGTACAAAGGTTACTTTCGCCGCCTTATTGGCCAGCGTCAGCGTATAACGTATCTTTTTGCCTTCACCCCAGGCTTGTGTATCATTCAAGTCAATGGCGGAAGTTACAGTATCAAGAAGAGTACCATCCTTCTCTATGTCATAGACAACATTGATTTTGGCATTCGCGTCCAACGTCTGGGGCATCAACATCCAGGCTGCATTCACTTCCACACCTGTTGTAGTCACTTCCAATGCACCACCGTCAATCGTATGTGCATAAGTGGCTGTTCCTTCCTGTGACTTCCATGTTGAATCATCAAAACCATAAGTTCCTTTATTGTGCACGCCGGATATTGTAAGTGTTTTCAGTTTATAAGTCAAAGCGTCGGCAGCCTTGACAGTGAAATTTATTTGGGTCAGTATATGGCCGAATTTCAAAGATACCCCACTGGCATTTGATGCCTTGGTTGCATCCGTCACTTTCGCGGCTACCAAGTCCGTTTGGGCAGCTACATCTGCTACCGTATAAGTAATGGAAGGATATATAGCACCAGCAGCCGGTTGATTGTACGTCAAGGCCCCGGTACCCGGATTCCCGTAAGCAAAGAACTGCAAGTTATCCGTCATTGGCCAATAATATGTTCCCCCAGTCAAACTCCAGTCGGGAGCACTATAGGTTACTTTAACATCTGTCATGAATTCCTTCATCGCATCAAAAGTCGCAACGGAGGCCATTGCTGTCGCTCCCGTATTATAAGCATACACAGTGAACCCTACCTTCTGCAATTCCGGCAAATCAGTCACTGTGGCTCTCGTAGTGTTACCCACTACTGTTCCCAATTTAATCTCCGCCTTTTGTCCGGCATTCTCTATCTCCTCACTTTCCGAGCAACTCATTACTGCTGCTGCAGCCAAAGCCAAAAATAAAACCTTCTTCATAATTGTCTGTTATTAAAGTTAATATATTTATTTGTCTGTTTGCTATCAATTCACCGGTAGCTCCACATCCGTCTCATCATCCCAATCATCCACATCGCCACCAATCCCTCCATCTCCTTCATCGGTTCCCGGTTCCAAATCATCCACCACAACCTTGTCCTCCGGTACGGGAACCTCGATATGGATTTCCGACCCAGGAACGCCCACATCAGGTTCTTCTTCGCCTCCTCCCGAGGGAGGAGCTGTTTCAATCACTTCCGTGATATCCACCTTCACCTCTTGAACCGTTTTATCTCGTTTCACAATCTTCAGTGTCAGCAACATAGGACTATCCGCACGGGTCTTGGCATCTTTCAGTAATACAAAACTGGAAAAATACCCCCATAAAAGCCCGTTTTCACGCTTTGTATCCACACATATAGGTACCTCGCTCAAATGGCAAGCACGGTTGCCTATAAAGTAACTTCCGTTCAAGCCGTCCACATGGCAGATAATGCTCGATATTCTATCCCATCCTTCCACCTTTATATCAAAGGAATAATGGTCCACTACCGCTTCCGGCTTCCAGTTCAACGGAAGCGCCACATCACTCTGCCTTATTTCCACCTCGTCCAAAGCCACCACATACAAAGGGTCGGGCGACCAAACCATATCTTCGTGTACATCCAGCCCCGTACAGTGTCCCGTAAAAGCCTCAATCGTCTCATAACTCTCGTCGCCCCGTATCTGTATACTCTCCGTATTGAAGTTATAGGCCACCACCGCATACTTCCCCGGCGGTACCTTCACCTCACCCCCTCCGGCAGGCAGATAACTTTCAACCTTTCTCCCCTGAGTATCTTTCGGATAGAAGATAATCCGCATGGTCTGCGGCAGCTTATCCGTCACCCCTTTCCAATCCAGTTTAATCTGTACTCCGCTAACGGGATAATCATCCAGCATATCGCGGAAGTCACAGCTTCCCAGCATTGGCAACAGTCCGAAGAACAGCCAGAGAATCATATGCCGTGCATCTTTCATACCACTCATCTCCCCGACGTTAGAAGCCATACCAAAGAAATTTTTGCTTTTGTCGGCCCGATAAAGTGATACTTTCCACTGCTGACCCAAACCAAGTCATTTCCATAAGAAGTATATTTCCTGTACTCCGTATCCAAGTATCCAATGCCCACACTGAATTCAATCGCCAGATGCCGAGCCAGTGGACGCACGTATCCATAAGTTATTCCTGCAGCTGCGTAATACTTCCCCCGGTATCCCTTCTCCTTTTTCAACTGAAAATCATAGGTACCTCCTTCGGCATATGCTCCCAGGAAGTGTCCGGACAATCTTCCGCGCGTATGGCGGTTTCCCAACCAGTAACGCGCCTCTGTCCCTCCCGAAAGGAGCTGATAGCAGAAATTACATCCGCTGTCAGACCACCAAGGGCATTTGTACTCAACATTCAAAGACCACCTCTTTCCCAATGGCAGCTCCACTTCTATGTTCGGAGCCAAGGCCAGGTCGTAAAGCAAATTATTTTTTAACGCCAGCACCGTTTTACAAGTATGGCTATGGGATTCTACCGACTTATTCTGCCCTATTACCTGCCCCGACATCATGCAAAAAAGGAGTAGCCAAAAGACATATATAAAAATGCGTTTTCCCATAATTTCGCGTTGTATACAAACAAAAGTAGAAGATAATTACCGAATAAAAATCACTTTCCATCACTCTTTTCAAAGGCTGAAAGGTTCTGTGAAACGATTGAAACAGATTTGCAACTTCTGCCTTATCCGGGACGCTGTGAATAGATTCTTCTCTCTCAAAAAGTCAATCCGTGTGCGAAAACAGTAAAATTCAGTGAAAGAAATACAAAAGAAGTAGCAGGAACATTCTGAAATTTGGAAGATAACAACGGGAACCTTACATTTGTAATGTGATTTTTTTCATAGTATTAGATTTAAGGTTAACAAAGGTTGGAGTACAGCGGTACTCCTTTTTTTATGCCCATACGTTTCTCCGAATGACAAAAAATAGCTATCTTCGATGGCTTTTATAACTGTTAAAGAAGAAAACATCACCACTTGAGCCCATTATGAAAAAACCGGTACTCGCATTGCTTTCCATAATCCTACTTACCGCAGGATGTTCCCAACGGCCTGCTGCCACCACCAAGATACCCCTGACCAGCGCACACCGTGGTGCCGCCACCATCGCTCCCGAAAACACAATGGCATCCGTAGATTCGTGCATCAAATACGGTATAGGCAATATAGAATGCGATGTCTGCATCAGTAAGGACAGTGTCTTCTACGTACTGCACGATTCCACCCTCGACCGTACCACCAACGGTACCGGCGCCATCTCCCAATGGCTGTCCACCGACATCGACACACTGGATGCCGGCTCTTGGTTTGCGCCCCGATTTGCCGGACAACGGGTACTACGCCTTACCGACCTGCTACGCAAGGCCAAAGAGCACGGTTTAAGAATCACCATCGACTACCGCAACGGCGGTCTGCACCAATTACTGAACTTGATAAAGGACGAAGGCATGCTGGAAAACTGCAACTTCACATTCAGCAAGGAGTATCATGCCAAATGCTTCAGAAAGATGGCACCCGAGGTAAGAACCCTGCAAGCCTACATCAAAAGTGAAAAGGACATAGAGCATGTCGTAAAGGAACTGCATCCCGACATCGCTGTCGTCTGGATTGACTCCCTTACCCCGCAATTCGTAAAGAAATGCCGTGAGCACAACCTGCAGGTACTGGCACTTGTCCTGGGGCTGGACGACAAGACGGAAGAGAACCAGAAGGCGGTCGACCTGGGGGTAGACATCATAGCGACGGACCACCCGGAAAAGTTCATCATGAAATACGGGAAACCGTCCATATAAGGCAAGAGACCTGCCGCGCTCAGGTCAGCAAATGATAGACACCGCCCACCATTGCCTTGACCACTCCCTTCATCTCCAACTCAAAAAGCAAGGCACTCATCCGGTTGACGGGTATGTCCGCTTCCACCACCATCGCATTGATATGGAGGTCTCCCTGCCGCATAAGGATGCGCATAACAAGCTCCTCCTCTTCTGTCAGTTCCGGAAAGAGATTACGCTGAATACCTTCTGTCCGGGCAGGCTGCTCCGCTACGGCCCAGCCCATAATCTGCACAAACTCTTCCGCACTCTGGATAAGGGCAGCCTTGTTGTCGCGTATCAACCGGTTACAACCGATGGAAGATTCGTCCGTAACACGCCCCGGAACGGCAAAGCAGTCACGATGGTATCCCTCCGCCAACTCTGCAGTGATAAGGGAACCTCCCTTTGCGGCAGACTCCACCACAATGGTAGCATCACTCATACCCGCCACAATACGGTTGCGGCTGACGAAATTATGCTTGTCCGGATTCGTCCCGGTAAGGAATTCGGTCAACAGTCCGCCTTGTGCCAGCATGTCGATGGCTGTTTTCCGGTGTACATACGGATAGATGCGGTCCAGTCCGTGAGCAAGGACAGCAACGGTAGGGAGATGATTTGCCAAAGCGGCCTGATGGGCATGGATATCTATCCCGTAAGCCAGTCCGCTTACTACCAGCACATCGGGACAAAGAACAGCCAAATCGCGCAGGAAGTCGGCACAGAATTGCTTGCCGTAATCGGTGGCACGGCGTGTACCTACCATATCGATGACATGCAGGCGGTTGAAATCGGTGTTTCCTTTAAAGAAAAGTACAATCGGCGCATCCTCACATTCGCGCAAGCGGGAAGGGTAAGCCTCATCCTTCAACGTCAGGCAGGAAAGACGATTCTTCTCTACAAACTCCATCTCCTGCTCGGCACGCAGAAAGGCAGCGGGACAATCAAGAGCCGTCACTACCCCCGGATTCACACCGGGCATGATTTCGGGGAGCTCCTTCCGCCGACTGAATACTTCGGCAGCACTGCCCATACCCTCTATTAAACGCTTTGCCCCGATATGTCCTATACCGGGGCAAAGTGTGAGAGCTATACTGCAAATCCGTTCGTCACTGTTCATTCCACCAAAGATTACACGGACTTACCCGGGTTGAGATAAGGGGCAAAAAGGCGGTCGAACAGTTCGCTGTCGCTCAACCGGCCATTGACTACACACACGGTCTCGACCACGCCCTTGAGGCAGACCTTACCGTCGGAAGCACGGAAGATGTCTTGATAGAAGACGTACTTGATGCCTTCCTTCTTCATATAAAGCTTGGAGACAAACTCGTCACCACTCCTCAGGGGAGTCTTGAAAGCCATATTGATACGTGCCACTACCGGGTCTACCCCCTGCTCGTGCAGTCCGGCAAAGCTGACGCCGGCACTCAACAGAAACTCATGGCGCGTATGCTCCAGATAATGCTGATAATTGGCATTATTGACGATGCCTTGCAGGTCGCATTCATAGTCGCGCACCTTCATGGGAAGTTCATAGATATAATTCATATTTACTATTGGACTATTTACTATTTGATACTTAGCCACGTTGTTTCTCCACATCCAAGCCTTTGAACTTCTTCAGTTCTTCTACGGTAACCAGCTTGTAGAGTTTGTCACTGGGACGTATTTTCACCGATTTCATCGAGAAATGCTGGCCTTTCTTTACAGTCTGCACAGGTTTCAAATCGACGCGTGCCTCGTCCAAAGTGACGAATTCGGCACCCGTTGTGGGACCCGTAATCAGCAACTTGTCGCCTACGCTCACTTCGGCTGCTTCTACCAGGAACTCTGCCACACCGATGTTTGAGAAGTAGCGGATGCCCTTACCCACATAGATTTTACGTTCCGTAGCGGCAGAACCGTAGTTCTTGGTCCATTCGCCCAAGCGTTGTCCCAAGTAGTAGCCGTCCCAGAAACCACGATTGAAGACCGTCTTCAAACGTTCGTCCCACCGGGCAATCTTCTCATCGGTGAATGTATCGTCCAGATAGGAACGGATGGCTTCTTTGTAACACTCCACTACCGTGCGCACGTACTCGGGTCCGCGGGCACGTCCTTCTATTTTGAAAACACGAACACCTGCATCCAGCATCTTGTTCATGAAGTGGATAGTTTTTAAGTCTTTGGGGGACATGATGTATTGGTTGTCCACCTCCAATTCCACATCCGTCTCCTTGTCGCGCACCGTATAACTACGGCGGCATACCTGCATGCAAGCACCACGGTTGGCAGAGTGGTTCATCTCATGCAATGAGAGATAACACTTTCCGCTGACTGCCATGCAAAGCGCACCGTGGCAGAACATCTCTATACGTATCTGCTCTCCGCTGGGTCCACAGATATTCTCCTCACGGATATGGCGGTAGATTTCTGCCACTTGCTCCAGATTCAACTCACGCGCCAGCACCACCACATCGGCAAACTGCGCATAGAAGCGCAGGGCTTCCACGTTGCTGATGTTGAGCTGTGTGCTGAGGTGTACCTCCTGCCCTATCTGCCGGGCATAACTCATCACTGCCACATCAGCGGCAATGACTGCCGAGATGCCTGCCGCCTTTGCCGCATCTACAATGGTACGCATCAGCGGAATGTCATGGTCGTATATGATGGTATTGACGGTGAGGTAGCTCTTCATGCCATGTTCGTCGCACGTCCGGGCTATTTCCCGCAAATCGTCGATAGTGAAGGTATTTGCCGAACGGGCACGCATGTTCAGGTTCTCGATACCGAAATAGATGGAGTCGGCACCTGCTTGTATGGCTGCTGCGAGAGATTCGCGCGAGCCTACCGGTGCCATGATTTCGAAGTCACTGATTGAGTGTTTCATCATTTCTTTTTGAATTAGAGTATGCAAAGGTAGGCTTTTTTCTGTACTTTTGCGGACAAATCCGCTTAGATTATGAAGATTAAAGATATAGACCTGGGCCCACGCCCCGTATTCCTCGCCCCGATGGAGGACGTCACCGACCCTGCTTTCCGCCTGATGTGCAAGCACTTCGGAGCAGACATGGTATATACCGAGTTCGTTTCTGCCGATGCCTTGATACGCTCCGTAGGCAAGACCCAGCAGAAACTGAACATCAGCGATGAAGAGCGGCCCGTAGCCATACAGATATACGGACGGGACACCGCCACCATGGTAGAAGCCGCCCGCATTGTGGAGCAGGCACATCCGGACACGCTGGACATCAACTTCGGCTGCCCCGTGAAGCGCGTTGCCGGCAAGGGTGCCGGTGCCGGTATGCTACAGAACATTCCGCTGATGCTGGAAATCACTCGTGCCGTGGTAGATGCCGTGAAGATTCCCGTCACCGTGAAGACCCGCCTGGGCTGGGATGCCAACAGTAAAATCATCGTAGACCTTGCCGAACAGTTGCAGGACTGCGGCATTGCCGCCCTCACCATCCACGGCCGTACCCGCGCCCAGATGTATACCGGCGAGGCGGACTGGACACTTATCGGCGAGGTGAAAAAGAACCCACGCATGCACATTCCCATCATCGGCAACGGTGATATCACCACTCCCCAACGGGCCAAAGAGTGCTTCGACCTCTACGGTGTGGACGCCATCATGATAGGCCGTGCCAGCTTCGGCCGCCCGTGGTTCTTTAAGGAAGTGAAGCATTATTTGGAGACGGGCGAAGAACTCCCTCCGCTGAGTTCCGAATGGCGGCTGAACGTACTCCGCCAGGAAGTGGAAGACAGCGTCAACCTGCTGGATGAGCGACGGGGCATACTGCACGTGCGCCGCCACCTGGCAGCAAGCCCGCTCTTCAAAGGGATTCCCAATTTCCGCGACACCCGGATAGCCATGCTGCGGGCAGAGACGAAGGAGGAACTGTACCGCATCTTCGAAGAGATAGAACCGTTGCTGCCATAGGAGAAAACCGCATACGATTTTTACCATCGAGTCCGACACTTGAGCAATCATCCTCACGCCCCTTCTTGAATAGCTTCTGAGAGGGGGGCTATTCAGACGCAGATGACACGCTTTGTTGCCATCCGCATAACTCACTGTCTGTCAGCAAGAAATTTTGCCAACCACTTGCCTTGCCCTTGGCAAACTTTTGCCATGCCTATGGCAAAGTTTTGCCAACGCGGTGGCAAAGTC
>OHAH01002209.1_pt1 | contig 10484 bp, 7 predicted proteins | sample 1577071 | NCBI WGS metagenome assembly OHAH01 (sample SAMEA3541520, study PRJEB24748) | human gut metagenome | biome: human gut; feature: human-associated habitat; material: faeces | place: China | collected 2012 | reverse complement strand
AAGGAAGGGTTGAATATGATAAAATCACGCTCAATGAGCTGGCAGTCCGCCTATCCCGTAAATATGATGTTCAGATTCATTTGGGAGACGATTTGGAAAAAGATATGGCTTTCCGCGTATCACTTCGCAATGAAGAGACGGTCGGAGATGTCTTTCACGCTCTATCCGAGATTATTCCGATCCGTTATGAACGGCGGGACCGGGATATTTATATTAGAAAACAATAGCGCAATTGTTAATATATTATTAAATCTAATTCTTTAATTTATTGGTTTATGTATAGAAAACATGTAGGAAGGGCGTTAATCCTTGCCTTGATGCTTTCTGGGGCTACCTCCATGAATGCACAGTGGATTACCCGGCAATTTAAAAATGTTCCTTTAAAAACGGTATTAGCAGAAGTCGAGAAAGAACTACAGTATTCCATCATTTACAAGAAAGACGAGGTAAATGAACGGAAGCAGATTACGCGAGATTTTAAAGATGCTTCTTTGGAAGAAGTGCTATCTGCCGTATTGGATAACGGATTGTCTTATTCTGTCCAGGGCAAGATGATTGTGATTTCCAAGAAGGAAGCCGCAGGATCATCTATCACTCAGCAAAAGCAGATCATTGTGAAAGGCATCGTGAAAGATGAAAATGGCGAACCAGTTGTTGGGGCGAATGTTGTTGAAAAGGGAACGTCTAATGGTACGATTACGGATATGGATGGGAATTTCTCTTTGTCGATATCCGAAGGTTCCAAATTAAGTATAACGTACATCGGATATTTGGACAAGGATGTTGCGGTTAGTAAAGGTAAGACAACATTGAACATCCAATTGAAGGAAGATACGCAAGCTTTGGATGAAGTGGTTGTGGTAGGTTATGGTTCTGTCAAAAAACGTGACCTAACAGGATCTGTTTCACAGATTTCTTCTTCATCGATTCAGAATCAGGCTGTGATGAAAGATCCTATGCAAGCATTGCAAGGTAAAATTGCAGGTGCGGATATTACGATGGGAAACTCTCCCGGAGCATCTTCTACCATTGTGATCCGTGGATATAATTCGATCAATGCGGGCAATGATCCATTGATAGTGGTGGATGATGCTCCGTTCGGAGGAAAGATCGATGAGATCAATCCGGCAGAAATCGAGTCGATTGATGTTTTGCAAGATGCATCATCCACTGCTATTTATGGTTCTCGAGGAGCAAATGGTGTTGTTATCATTACGACAAAACGTGCCCGTAAGGAAGCTAAACTGTCTGTTAGTTATGACGGATATGTCGGTGTGTCCAAGTCATTCAAAAATTATGATATGATGAGCGGTGAAAAATATGCAGACTGGAAAAGAATGGCTAATTATGGAAAGACAGATAAGGAAATATTTGATGATATTCAATTAAAAGCCTTGAACTCCGGACAATTTGTAGATTGGCAAGATTTGATGTTTAGCGGTACGGGCTATAAAACGGATCATAATGTCAGTATCAACCAGTCGAATGGTCGTAACCGTAATATGTTAGTGTTAGGTTATAATAAAGACCAAAGTATTATTGATAATATGGGATATGAACGTTTCTCTGCCCGTATTAATGGGGATATGGAATTAGCAAAGAACTTGACGGTAGGCTATTCTTCTCTTTTAGCATTGACAACTCGTAATAATGGAGATAATAGTGTCTGGAAATATGGAACAGTTATTGATCCACTAACGGAGGTTTATGACGAGAATGGAGATATGCGCTTTTACAATAGCGGTTGGTATCAGACGGTATTGCATTCGAATCCTTTGTTTGATACTGATAAGAATAATGTAGACAATAAAGAAAAACGTACCCGTATCCTTTTGAACTTATTTGCAGATTGGGAAATAATCAAAGGCTTGAAATTCCGAACAAGTTTGACATATGGCTTGTCGTCAATCGAGAATGGAGTTTATAAGAGTTCTACTTCTCAAGCTCGCCAGTTGGCTTCTCCGTCTGCTGAATACAAAAAAACGAACGAGCAACAGATTACTTTTACGAATGTCCTGAATTATAAGAAGGTATTGAATGATCATAGTTTGGATGTATCGTTGGTGCATGATATGCAGACAGATAAAGCAGAATTGGTCGGTTTGACTGGACAGGATATGCCTTATTACGGTTCGTGGTTTAATGTGAATGAAGCACCAGATGTATTTACACGTCTTTCTTCTGTACGTAAATGGGCTTTGTTGTCATTTATGGGAAGAGTTAATTATACATTTAAGGATCGGTATTTGTTGACATTGACTGGACGTTACGATGGCTCTTCTCGTTTGGCAAAAGGTAATAAATGGGACTTCTTTCCGTCTGTTGCATTGGCTTGGCGTATGAATGATGAGTCTTTCCTTCGGGAAGTTGATTGGCTTTCTAATCTGAAATTACGTTTGAGCTGGGGTAATTCCGGTAATACAGCAATTTCTGAGTATGCAACACAAGGAGCTTTAGGTAAATATGTGTATTATTTCGGGACAACTGAGCAGTCGGCAATGGGATATCTGCCTACCGAGTTGGCTAATAATCAATTGGGGTGGGAAAGTACAGAAGAATATAATGTCGGCGTGGATTTTGGCTTCTTGAATAACAGGATCAGTGGTTCTATTGACGGATATATTCGTAATACACGTGATCTATTGATGAAACGCAATTTGCCGATCAATACAGGGTATGAATTTACTTGGCAAAATGTAGGTAAGACACGTAATTCGGGTATTGAAATAGCCTTGAACACTGTACCTGTTGTGACAAAAGATTTCAGATGGACAGTAGATTTGACTTTTGGCTATAACAAGAATGAAATTGTCGAGTTGTTCAATGGAAAGGAAGATAGTCCGGGAAATAAATGGTTCATTGGGCAACCTCTCTACGTTGAACGTCTGTATAAATATATAGGAGTTTGGCAATATGGAGAAGAAGAGGAAGCGGCAAAGTATGGACGTGAACCTGGTAATCCTAAAATAGAAGATGTAAATAATAATGGGGTTTATGATGAAGGCGATTTGCATACATTCAATAAAATACCCAAATGGACAGCAGGACTTTCTACAGGATTCTATTATAAGAATTTCGATTTGAATGTTTATTTCTATACACGTCAGAAGTATGGACAGCTATTAGGAGTATTGACTGACGAGGCTGGATCAACTCGTTATAATCATCTGGATGTTGATTTTTGGACACCGGATAATCCTTCTAATGCTTGTCCGAAACCTGCGATAACTAATCCACAGGAGTTATTGGTGTCAAGTGATTATGCTTATCGGGATCTGTCATTTATACGTCTGAAAAATATTAATTTGGGATATACTTTACCGAAAGAGATTTCGAAAAAGTTTTATAGTGAAAAATTCAGGGTATATTTTATGGTTGAAAATCCATATACATGGACAAAGAGTGATTATGTAGGACTGGATCCGGAAAACTGTAATAGCTATACAGACCACCGTCCGTTAACCTCATTTATATTTGGAGTAAATGCAAGTTTCTAATAATCTGATTAATTGAAAGTAGAATATGAAAATACTAAATAAAATATTGATAGGTTCGTTGTCTCTGCTATGTTTGTCGTCTTGCGACTTCTTGGATGAGACGGCTTATAATAAAGTGACTGTTGGTAATTTTTATACGACGAAAGATGGTATAACCAATGGTGTCAATGGATTGTATTCAACCTTAAGGGGAATGTATATACAGGAATACTTGATTTATATGTGTGAAGGTCCTTCGGATATATGGATCGGTCATCAAGGACATGAGCAATGGTATAATTGGACGATTGATGCGACAAATGCTGATGTCAGGAGTTTCTGGTATAGTTGTTATAAATCCGTGAATCAGTGTAATGCAGTTATTGAGAGTCTGGAAAATAATGATATTCCTGGATTGGATGAAGATCTAAAAACACGTTTTCTTGCAGAATCGTTATTTATCAGAGCACACTATTTTTATCATCTGGTACAGCAGTTTGGTGATATTCCTATGCCGTTGAAGCCGACAAATTCAGTAGAGACTACTGCACATAAAACAAAAGTAGATGAAGTTTGGAATCAAATTGTTACAGACTTGGAATTTGCTGTAGAAAACTTGCCGGAAACTTACCAGGCATCTGAATTCGGGCATATAACAAAATATGCAGCTATGCACCATCTGTCGAGAGTGTATCTTACTTTGAAACGGAGTGATGACGATTTGAAAAAAGCTTTGAATTATGCCGAGCAGGTGATCAATTCTGGTAAATATTCGTTGGTTAAATCGCACGCAGAATTATGGGATATCAATAATAAAAATAATTCGGAAGTCCTTTTCTCTGTTTTGTATACGCAAAATGCGGAATTAAATGGAGATGGTAATACAGCCCATATGTACTTTTGTTCAGCCTATTCGGAAGAACATCCTGCTGTAAAGAGAGTTATTGAGTATGGCAGACCTTGGAGCCGTGAGCGTTCTTCTGATTTTGCAATAAGTTTGTTTGACAAAACGAAAGATCAACGTTGGGATGATTGTTTTATTTCTCGGTGGAATGTAACGGAAAATTCTGTGACGGAGAATGTTTTCAGCCCGTTTACCAAAAAAGTGGAAGAAAAGGTTTGGACAAAAGGAGAGTTGGCCATGATTGATCCAAGAGAACCTTGGACACCGGAACAGATTAAAGAAGTTTGGCCTGTTTTGGTATTTCTTCCGGAATATATGCGTGAACAAATCGATCCTCTGATGGATGTCCAGTCTGAGCAGAATCCGAATGCGGAATGGCCGTCGAATACTCGTTTTACTTCTTATAAAATGTATGCTTATTTGGTGAAACATTTGGATCCCCTGCGTCCAGAAGTTAACTGGACAGCCGGATCGCGTAATGTTTTTGTTTATCGTTTGGCTGATACATATTTGTTGGCTGCTGAAGCTGCATTCCTGTCTGGAAATGCTCAGAAAGCAGCTGAATATATTAATGTAGTTCGTCGCCGTGCCGCTGTACCTGGGCATGAAGCGGAGATGGAGATTAAGTCTTCCGATGTGACGATTGACTTTATTTTGGATGAAAGAGCTCGTGAATTGATGGGAGAAATGCATCGTTGGTATGATTTGAAACGGACGGACAAATTGATGGAGCGTATGAATGATCCTGAAATCAGTCCTATGACTGCAGGGAAATTTAAAGATTATCATGTATTACGCCCGATACCGCGTGATCAGTTGACAAATGTTTCGAATCCGGAGGAATTTACCCAGAATCCTGGTTATGGCAATTAATCATTTAGAATCAATAAAAATGAGAGTATATGTTTTATTATTGACTTGTTTGTTTTTCTCGTTGCTGGGTAAACCCCAGCAACCGAGGATGATGTATGAAGATACTTCTCGTCGTGGAGTTCCTTTTTCAAAAGATCCGCATGTCGTGAATTTTCAGGGACGTTATTTGATGTATTATACGCTTCCACCGAGGTTGGATGTATCTGGTTCTGGTGCTAACATTGGCATCGCATCCAGTAAAGATTTGGTTAATTGGTCGAAAGTCGGTGAAATAACGCCGGAAAAGAATGCCGTTTATGAAAAGAATGGGCTTTGTGCACCTGGTGCTTTAGTTCGGGATGGTAAAATTCATTTGTTTTATCAAACCTATGGAAATGGAAAAAATGATGCAATCTGTCATGCTGTGTCAACTGATGGTATCCACTTTGATCGCGACCCGAGTAATCCGGTTTTTCATCCGACGGGTGATTGGAACTGTGGACGGGCTATTGATGCTGAAGTTTGTGAATTCAATGGAAAGTATTTTCTTTATTTTGCAACTCGTGACAAGGATTTTAAAATACAAATGCAAGGAGTGGCAACAGCTTCTTTGAATACTGATTTTAACAGGGAAGACTGGACACAAGCTTGTGATAAATCGATCTTGTATCCAGAGTGTGATTGGGAGGGAGAATGTATTGAAGGTGCCTCGATTGTTAAGAAGGATAATAAACTGTATATGTTTTATGCCGGAGCTTATAATAATGCTCCTCAGCAGATCGGGGTTGCTGTCAGTGAAGATGGTTTGAACTGGAAACGTCTGTCGGAAGAACCTTTTTTACGAAATGGAAAACCGGGAGAATGGAATTCAAGTGAATCTGGTCATCCTCACCTTTTTACCGATCTTGACGGACGGACTTATTTGTTCTATCAAGGTAATAATGATCATGGTAAGACTTGGTATATTACACAGCAAGAAGTTTTATGGAAGGATGGTAAACCTTACTTGAAATAAATAATGTATATGGCTTGCCCTTTGTTTCCCTGTTTAATGGCAAAAGGATAGAAGGATAGGCTGTATCATTTATTGTAAATCCGATTTACGAATTTATTTAGAAGAATATTAGTTACATTTGTCAATTAAAAAAGATCAGATAGTATTTATGAAGCAACTTGTTTTGATTATTCTATTGTTATGGGGAAACTTTCAGTTAATTTTATCACAGGGCTCTTCTGCTCGTCCCCTCATGTTATACGGCGATACCTCCCGTGTCGGGGTTCCTTATTCGAAAGATCCGCATGTGGTTAATTTTAAGGGGCGCTATTTGATGTACCATTCCATTCCGCCGATGAAGGGGGAACCTGATTCCGGATGGAATATTGGGATTGCGGAGAGTAAGGATTTGATGAACTGGACGAAGGTGGGCGAGATCACGCCTGCTCCCGAAGCTGATTATGAGAAGAAAGGACTTTGTGCACCCGGTGCGTTGGTGAAGGATGGAAAGGTGCATTTGTTTTATCAGACATACGGGAATGGGAAGAAAGATGCCATCTGCCATGCCATATCGGATGACGGCATTCATTTTAGAAGGAATCCGACGAATCCGATTTTCCATCCGGTCGGAGATTGGACTTGTGGGCGTGCCATAGATGCGGAAGTGTGTGAGTTCAAAGGACGCTATTTCCTCTATTTTGCAACCCGCGATAAAAACTACGACATCCAGATGCAGGGAGTAGCTGTTGCTCCGGGCAATACCAATTTCAACCGGGAAGACTGGGTACAGGTAACGGATTCCTCTATCCTGTATCCCGTGTATCCGTGGGAAGGAAAATGTATCGAAGGGGCTTCGATCGCAAAGAAAGGTGACAAACTTTATATGTTTTATGCCGGAGCTTACAATAATGCCCCTCAACAGATCGGAGTGGCGGAAAGCGAAGACGGCATTGTCTGGAAACGTCTTTCGGAAGAACCTTTCCTTAAGAACGGCAAACCCGGCGAATGGAATTCCAGCGAATCCGGCCATCCTCATATTTTTACCGATTTGGACGGTCGAACTTATCTGTTCTATCAGGGAAATAACGATAACGGAAAAACCTGGTATATCACACAGGAAGAGGTGGTTTGGAAAAATGGAAAACCTTTTCTGAAAGGAAAGTGAAAAACGATCATAAACGAGGCTGCGTGTCAAAATGTATGAGGGTATGTCAAAACTGTCCTGTTCCCGTGCTTGACGCGGGATCGCATTAAAACCGACCTTATAAAAATCCGATTGATAAGGTCTGTCCTTTTGCGGCCCCGCATCAAGTGCGGGGACAAGGAGATGTTGACACATCCCCGTTTTACCATACCTTCCTGTTCAGTATGCGGACCGAGTTGAGGACTGCCAGCAGAGCGACACCGACATCAGCAAAGACTGCCCCCCACAACGTGGTGTATCCCAATGCACCTGCCGACAGCACAATCCCTTTTACAACAAGTGCCCCTATGATATTCTGATGGACAATCGTACGTGTCTTGCGCCCGATCGTGATGGCGGTCGCCACCTTGGACGGTTGGTCGTTCTGGATAACGACGTCGGCACTCTCGATTGCCGCATCCGAACCGAGTCCGCCCATCGCAATCCCTACATGGCTTAGTGCCAATACCGGAGCATCATTCATTCCGTCTCCGACAAAAGCTACGGATTTGCCCGGCTCTTCAACCATTTCCCAGATATGTGCCGCCTTATCCTCCGGCAACAGGTTTCCGTATGCCTGGTCGATACCTAAACGTCTGGCAAAAGATTTGACAATCTCTTTTTTATCACCCGACAGCAAACGGATATCCGTCACTCCTAACTTCCTCAGTTTGGCAATCGCCTCTACGGCATCGTCTTTCAACGTATCGGACAATAGCAGATGGCCGGCATATTTTTTATCGATGGCGCAGATAACTACGGTCGCTACTTGGTCGGACAACTCTTCGGGGATGGAAATCACGCGCTCTTTCATTAAGCGGATATTCCCGACAAGCACTTCCTGTCCACCGATGACGGCCTCCACGCCGTGTCCGGCCAGTTCATGCATCTCCGATACGCTTGCTGCAGAGATATTCTGTTTCTTTGCGTAGCGGACGATCGCTTGTGCGATCGGGTGGGTACTTTTCTGTTCGACGGATAAAAGCAAGGTCAATAGTTCCGACTCGGAAATTCTATGCGCCTGTATATCCGTCACGTCGAAGCAGCCAGTGGTCAATGTACCTGTTTTGTCGAATACAATGGTATTTATCCGGGTGATGGCATCCAGATAATTACCACCCTTGAACAAGATACCGGCACGTGACGCCGCTCCGATACCTCCGAAATATCCCAACGGTACGCTGATTACCAAGGCACACGGACAGGAGATAACTAAAAAGACCAATCCCCGGTACAACCAGTCATGAAAAACGTATTGGAAAGACGGCATCATCAATCCGGCAAATGCCGGAACCGTGACGATCAGCAAAGCCAACACGATCACGGCAGGCGTATAGAACCGTGCGAACCGACGAATGAACAGTTCGGCAGGAGCTTTACGCTCGGCTGCATCTTTCACCAGCACTAAAATGCGGGCTAATGCGCTTTGTTCATAGGGACGGTTCACTTCTATGCGGACGGTTTGTCCCAGTACGATCATTCCCGCCAGGACTTCATCCCCTTTCCGAAGTATGCGGGGCATGCTTTCGCCTGTCAGGGCGGAGGTGTCGAACGATACTTCGGTTTCCTGTAAAATCCCGTCGAGCGGTATGCGTCCGCCTGGTTTTACCTCGATTCGTTCACCTGTCCGTACCTCTTTCGGGGAGACATTGATATAATTACCTTCACGAAATACGTCCGTACGTTCGGGACGGACATCAAGCAGACGGTTGATATTTTGTGAAGCACGTTCGACAGCCCTGTTTTGCAGCATTTCTCCAACCGTATAAAAAAGCATGACAGCTACAGCCTCCGGATATTCGCCGATGCTGAAAGCTCCGGTCGAAGCGACCGACATCAATGTAAACTCGGTGAAGAAGTCTTTTCGCAAAGCCTCGTGATAAGCTTCCCGTATGACAGGCAGTCCTACTGGGAGGAAAGCAGCCAGATACCAGACGAGTTTTACTGTCGGCGAGAACCAGCCTTGTCCGGTATGGTCTAAGATGGGCCCCACAATGAGCAGGATGAAAGACAGGATCGGCAATACCACGTTCGGGTGTTCTTCTCCTTTATTATGTCCGCAACTGCATCCTGAGTGGCAAGTTGTTTTAGCTTCCATGATTCAATCTGTTTTTATTATTCCGATGCAAAGAACTGAAGATATTTTTGCAACTCGATTGCGTTTTACAGATTTGGGGACTTGCATGCCGGGCAGATTCCTTTGACCGTGTAGTTGATCGTATCCATGATGAAGCCTTCGGGCAACTGCACGACCGGGATTTTTATATGATCCATACAATAGGTCTTGTGACAAACCTCACAGTAGAAATGGATATGCCTGTTTTCAATAAAACACGTCTCGGTGTCGCTCCGGCAGATTTCATATTTCATCGACCCGCTTCCGTCCTCGAAAGCGTGGATGGCGTGATGCTCCAACAAGATCGCTAAAGAGCGTGAAATGGTCGATTTGTCCAATGTTTCCAGTTGTGCTTCCAATTCGAGCAAGGAAATGGGATATGTTTGTTCCGACAGTTTCTGCAATATAAGAATTCGGGCGGCTGTCGGGCGTACGCCTTTATCTTTGAGTTTCTCTTCGCATTGTTTTGTTGACATGACTTTACTCTTTTTCTCGATACGGTAAAAGTACAACAAAATTAATGCAACTGAGTTGCAAACTTTTATTTTGATTATTCTGATATTTTTCGCTACTTCATATTTTGTTTTAAATTATGGTTGGTATTCGTCCACGGCTCTTTCATTTAATCTTGATATATGGATGTAACTGCATATAAATTTGATGTTTACATTGAGATGAATATAAAATATCTATGTCAATATTATTTTGAATAAGGATACAAATGGACTCTAACTGTCTATTAGTTACATCCTTTGAATTTTCAAAGCATTACATACGAAGTTTCCTGCAAATCCTCTATCACTCTATCACCACGAAGGTTGTAGCTATTGATATTCAATCGTTTGAGACAGTGATACAGGAGGTTTTCCTCTATCACTGCCTCTATCACTCCTGAAACAGGACGTTTTTATCATATGATTGGAAACCAACATATTGCCTTCTGTTACTTTTGAAAAAGC
>OHAH01002197.1_pt1 | contig 10534 bp, 10 predicted proteins | sample 1577071 | NCBI WGS metagenome assembly OHAH01 (sample SAMEA3541520, study PRJEB24748) | human gut metagenome | biome: human gut; feature: human-associated habitat; material: faeces | place: China | collected 2012 | reverse complement strand
AAACATATACCCTATCAGCACGGCAAACATTCCCATGCAGTTCCAGCTGCCCGAAAGCTGGGCCAACTGCGCCATTGCCCTGTACCTGCGCCGCAGCGACGGCACCCAGCTGGCCCCGGTGCCGCTGGACGGCGATGCCTGCGTGACGGTGGACCGCCGCCTCACCGGCTGCACCGGTGGGCAGTGGATGTGTCCAGCATGTTGACGCCCATATTGATGGCTTGCTGCAGCGCCACCGGCAGCATGATGCTGAGCACCCGTTTATAGAATTTTTTGTCGGTCACCAGCTTGAACCTTTGTTTCTGCGCGGCCACCTGCGATTCCTCCTTCACGTTTCCCAAAACTGTTTTGTATCGAACTAAATGGATGAAAAAGGACAGCAGCTCCGGAAAGCTGCCGACCTTTTTTCACTGATTTTACGCAGCTCAGCGCTTGCCAAGCTCTTTTTCGGCGGCATAGATCAGACCCTTCATGAAACCGGTGGGGTAGCAGAAGGAACCGGGAATCCCGCCAAAGCCCTCAATGGGTTTGAAACCGTGGTCGATGGAGATAACGGCGTTGCAGTCACAGGCCACCAACTGCTTCATGATGGCGTACATATCGGCGTAGCCGTCCTCGGCCAGCACTTCCTCAAACACCGGCAGGGGGCTGTCCACATTGCGGAAGTGGACACAGAGGATCCGGTCGTCGTCGCACAGCTCCTTGATGTCCGACATCAGGTCGCCGAAGTCGCTGCCGCCTTCCAGCCAGCAGCCCACGCAGAGCTTGATGCCCAGCGCCTTGCTGCCGCCTGCTGCCTTGAAGGCCTTGCGGTAGCACTCCATATTATAGATCAGGCTGGGGATGCCTGCCATGCAGGCCAGCGGCGGGTCGTTGGGGTGCAGCGCCATCCGGACACCGGTCTCCTCGGCCACGGGGACGACCTTTTCCATGAAGTAGGCGAAGTTTTCCCAGATCTCCTCCTCCGTGTAGGCTCGGCTTTCGGCGTTGGGGCGGGCAAGGATCTCGGCTTGGTCGCAGAACGCGCTGTTGCCGCCGCGTGTGTGCTGGCCGACCCGGTGGTCGGTGCGCAGGATGCCGTTGGGCTGCCATGCAATGGAGGTGAAGGGGATCTTCTCCTCGCCCAGCACCCGGAGCATGTTGTTGAACCGCTCGATCTGGAAATCGCGGTCGGGCAGGTTGAGGTGGATGCTCTTATTTTTCTGCAGCTCATTGCAGGCCGCATCCGAAATGGTCATGCCGAAGCGGGCCAGCTTTTCCTTTTGCTGCTGCAGGACTTCCCGGTTGATCTCATCGGGCTTGAGCATCAGGCTGACGTTTTCCACGCCCATCTGACGGATGAAGGAGAGCGTGGCATCGCTCTCGCTGGTGCGGACGGGGATCTGGGGACGCAAAGACATAAAATCGACCTCTTTTCGTTCGGTTCTTTTTCAGAAAAGCCGCCCGACGGCTCCGGCCGCCGGGCGGTTCGTGTGATCAGCCGTAAATGGGGCAGAAGAAGTTTGCACTGAGCACGATACTGATGACGGCCAGCACGATGAAGGGCAGCGTAAACTTGAAGGTCTCGCTGAGCTTATAGCTGGTCGAGGCATAGGCGATGCCGCAGGCAGGCGAGCCAGAGGGGAATGCGATGGCGATGCCAGAGCAGAAGGAAACGATCAGCACCAGACCGCGGGGATCCCAACCGGCTGCAATGGCAACGGAAGCTGCCACGGGGATCAGGACATTGGAGGTCGCGGAGTTGGACATGAAGGTGGTCATCACGACCGTAACGACTGCGAACACGAACATGACGAACAGGCCGCTGGGGTTGCCGCCCAGAATCTTCAGGATGGCGTTGCCGATGACGTCACCGGCACCGGATTTGCCCAGAGCGTCGGCAATGACCAGAACACCGGCGATCATCCAGACGGCGTCGATGGTGATGGCGTTGATGGTCTCCTTCACGGACATGCAGCCGGAGAAGGTGATGATGAGCAGGCAGGTGACGGGGATCAGATACATATAATCACCCAGCTGCTTGCTGAAGAACAGGGAGATCATGACAACGAGGAACAGGCCGAGGATCAGGTTCTCCTGCCATTTGGGCAGCGGGGTCTTTTCCTTCTTCTTGCCGCCCTTGCCTTCCAGCTTGGAGGAGTCAAACTTCTTGTTGGGCAGCCACTTCCAAGCGAAGAGGCAGTAGACCGTCAGGATGATGCAGGGCAGGATCATGACCTTGAAGCGGGTCATCAGGTCCAGCAGCATGCCCTCAGAGCCTTCGGGCAGCATGCCTTCGTAACGGGCATTCAGGTTCAGGTGGCTGGCAGCGCCCATGCCGATGGGCAGCTTGGAACCCCAGATGGCGATCATGGCCAGCAGAGGGATGGTCATACGGGTGGGGGTGACTTCGCCGGAATCGCCCAGACCGACAAGGAACATCAGCATGACGACCATGTTGGCGGTGGTGGGCATGAAGCAGGCCAGACCGATGACCACGACGTACAGGCCGATGACCAGCGCCATGCCGCTCTTGCCCTTCAGGCGGAGCATCTGAGCCTGAATCTTATCCACGACGCTGGTCTTCTGGAATGCAGAGACCATGCCGAACATACCGACCAGCAGGATCAGGGTCTTGTTGCAGAAGCCTGCAAAGGCTTCCGGGATGGTGAATACCCCGGTCAGGGCCAGCAGGACGCAGCAGGTCATGGTGGTCAGACCGAATGGCCACTTGTTCAGGAGGAAGCCGACGATCATGAACGCCATGATCGCAAGCACAATATAAAGTTCCATACGAAACGGCTCCTTTTCTTTTACTTACCTCTTTTACCTTCATTTACCCTGTCCGTGTTCCGCACTGACCGGCCAGAGCTGTCTCCGAAAATGTTTTCTGTGTGCACACATGCCATTTCCATATCGCTATGCTACAACTTTTCCCCTTCTTCGACAATCGGGAAATCTGCTAAAAACTTAACAAAAATTTATCCGCATCCCACAAACGTTCGGTTTTCTGAACGATTCGGCGCAGAATGTGAACTTCTGCGTTTCAAAAAATTTCATATAGGCGGAGGAGCTGAAACCGGAAGCTCCCGGAGGTTTTACAAAAAGATTCCGAAACTTTTACAAAGGAGGCAGGTTTGAGAGGGTGGATCCCCCGGTGCAAGCCCGAATTTTCTCCCGTGCCACTTGTATTCCAGAAAATTGAAACGAAATGAATCGAAAAATGAACCACAAAATTCACATTTTGCAATTTTGTGGCGTCCGTCAAAAATCGAGAGTCAAAATCGGTCGAAAAGCGAATTGCTGTATGCAAAACTTTTGGCTAGAATGAGCAAAAAGGCTGCTGTGAGTGTAAGGTCCAGCTCTGTGCGAGTTGCCGGACGGTGGCGCCCCGTCCGGCAAGAGTGCTTACACTCCGGCCCTTGGTCGTAAAAAACAAAAGGAGGCAATTCACTTATGACATCCCAGTTGATTATCACGTTGGCGATCCTCGCCTTCATGATCGTAATGTTCGTGTGGCAGAAGTTCCCCATGGGCGTTACCACAATGACCTGCTGCGCACTGCTGGCAGCGTTCGGTATCCTCTCCCCCTCGGAAGCGTTCGGCGGCTTCACCAACAACAGTATCATTCTGGTCGCTCCCATGATGGCGCTGAGTTCTGCCATCACCAAGACCAGCATCGTTCCCTATATCCGTAATAAGGTCAACAGCCTGAGCGGCAAAAAGGGCATCGTCCTGATCCTGTTCTTCTATCTGATCGTCATCGCATTCGTCCAGTTCATCCCCGCAACCGCAACCTTCTCCATCATGATCGTCTTCCTCGCATCCCTGAGCAACGACGGCGAAGTCACCCCCACCCGTCTGCTCATGCCGATGCTGGGCATCAGCTGTGCATGGAAGGGCTTCTTGCCCATCGGCATGGGTGCCACCAGCTTTGCGACCATCAACGCCATCTACGGCACCATCATCACCGATGAAGGCTACTGGCTCGGCATGTTCGACAAGTTCAGGGTCTCCATCCTGCCCGTTGTCTGCCTGACCATTTACTGCTTGGTCGCATGGAAGCTCCTGCCCAAGCGCGGCACCGTCAACGCAGCAGAGGCAAAAGAGGTCAAGGAGACCAAGACCCTTCCCAAGGCACAGGAAACTCTGGTTTACGTCGTCTTCATCGCTGTCATGGCTGTCCTCGTCCTGAACAAGTGGACCGGCAAGCTGATGTATGTTGCTCCCGCTCTGGGCGTTCTGGTCCTGATCTATGGCAAAGCCCTGAGCGTTCCCGAAGTGACCAAGGCTCTGACTGCGGACATGATCTTCCTGATGGCCGGCGTTCTGGGCGTGGCAACTGCCATGACCAAGTCTGGCGCAGGCGACCTGATCGGCAACGCGATCCTCGGCGTTCTGGGCGGCCATCCTTCTTCTCTGGCTGTCATGTTCCTGTTCAGCACCGTCTGCATCATCATGACCACCCTGATGTCCAACTCCGCAACGTCCAACATCCTGTACACCGTCGGTGCTACGGTTTGTCTGGCAGGCGGCTGGGATCCCCGCGGCATCATGCTGATCGTTGCCATCGCAAACGTCATCTCTCTGGGCTTCCCCTCCGGTGCAGCCGAGACCGCTCTGATCTACGCAGCAGGCAACTACAAGCTGTCTCAGGTGGCAAAGTTCACCGTTCCGTACATTCTGATCGCGATCGTGACTATTTCACTTTCGGTCAACTTCTTCTTCCCGATCTACGGGTGATGTGATATAGTTGTTCTAGGGAGGTTCATTTTATGGAAAAGAAATTCTTCTATGCTTCGACGGCCGGACGCCTCGGCATGAGCAAAGAGGCAATGGCGACCCACTGGGAGCACGCCATCCCGGTTTACCGCAATGCACCCCACGTCTGGAACGTAGGCGGTCAGGACAACGTCGCATCCTTCCTGATCGACACCGGTGCCGGCCTGATCCTGATCGATACCGGTCTGTGCCCGGAGACGCTGTATCTGCTGATCGACCGCATCTGGCGTTCCGGCCATGACCCCAAGGACATCAAGAAGATCTTCCTGACCCACTGGCACGGCGATCATTCCAGCTGCGCACGCTACCTGCACGAGATGACCGGTGCCGAGATCTGGCTGTCCAAGGAGGACGAGGTCGAGCATCAGCGCTCCCTACACGATGAGGAGTTCCAGAAGCACATCCCGCCGATGGAGATCCCCGATTACACCGTCACCAATTTCTATGACGACGACAAGCCCATCGTCATGGGCAATATGATCATCCGCACCAAGCTGTGCCCCGGCCACACGCCGGGCGTGACCAGCTTCTTCTTCGAGGATACCGACGAGAAGACCGGCAAGACCTACCGCTGCGCGTTGCACGGCGGTCTGGGCGTCAACCCCATGATGCGCCCGCAGAACCTGCAGGAGCTGGGCTACCCCGTCGAGATGGCACACCGCTTCATCAAGGACTGCTACGAGCTGGCCAAGATGCCCGTGGACATTGCGCTGTCCAGCCATTTGAATCAGGCCAACATCCTGCCCAACATCCCCAAGGACCCGGACGATTACACCGTCTTCGTGGCCGATTACGCATGGGCCGATGTCCTGATCAACCGCGCTGAAGCCGTCAAGAAATTCTATCCCGAAATCTACGGTACTTCCGGACAATAACCGGCTCCGTATCACCAAGGCGCAAGTCAGTAAAGCGGCTTGCGCTTTTGGTGCTGAAAAGACCATGTATCAAAGGAGAAAAAACAGACCATGCCCGAACGGATCATTGTAAAGATTAACGAAAACGATAATGTGGCCGTGGCCATCCACGACCTGCCCGCCGGGGCGGAGTTCCTGCCCGGCCTGAAAACCCGGGAGCCGATCCCGCAGGCGCACAAGATCGCGCTGACCGATATCCCCAAAGGCGGCGAGATCATCCGCTACGGTGTCGTGCTGGGCTACGCCAAAAAGGAGATTCCGACCGGAAGCTGGATCAACGAGTTCATGCTCGATCTGCCCGAAAGCCCCAAGCTGGACAACCTGCCCTACGGCACCAACCTGAAACCCATGGAAGCGCTGCCGATGCCGGAGCGCACCACATGGATGGGCTACCGCAACAAGGTCGGCCCCGCCGGGACCCGCAACCTGCTGGGCATCGTGACCACCGTCCAGTGCGCTGCCGGTGTCCTGAAGGTGGCCGTGGAGCGGATCCGGAAGGAGCTGCTGCCCAAGTATCCCCATGTGGACGGTGTGGTCGCCGTCACCCACCCTTACGGCTGCGGTGTGGCCATCAACGCGCCGGAGGCCAAAGTGCCCATCCGGGCCGTCACCAACCTGATCCGCCACCCCAATTTCGGCGGCGAGATCATGGTCGTGGGTCTGGGCTGCGAAAAGCTGACCTATGACCGTGTCCTGCCTCCGGAGGACATCACCCCCGAAAACGTCCTGACTCTGCAGGATTACGCCGGACACGATGCCATGATGCAGGCCATCCTCGATATGGCCGACAAAAAGCTGCAGAAACTGGAACAGCGCCGCCGGGAAGAGCTGCCCGTCAGCGAATTGCTGATCGGGATGCAGTGCGGCGGCAGCGATGCCTTCAGCGGCATCACCGCCAATCCCAGCGCCGGTTACGCCGCCGATATGATCGTCCGCTGCGGCGGCACCGTGATGTTCAGCGAGGTCACCGAAGTCCGGGACGGCGTGCAGCTTCTGGCCGCCCGCTGTGTGGATGCCCACGTCCGCGACCGTCTGGCCGAGGAGATGAAGTGGTACGACGATTACCTCGCCGCAGGCGGTGTCGGCCGCGACGCCAACCCCACCCCCGGCAATAAGGCGGGCGGTCTGGCCAACATTGTGGAAAAGGCCATGGGTTCCATCGCCAAGAGCGGTACCAGCCCCATCGTCGAAGTGCTCAGCCCGGCCGAAAAGCCCACCAAGCACGGCCTGATCTATGCCGCCACCCCGGCTTCCGATATCGTCTGCGGCCCGTCTCAGGTCGCCTCCGGCATCGGTCTGCAGGTCTTCATGACCGGCCGCGGCACCCCCTACGGGCTGGACGTCTCCCCCGTCATCAAGGTGTGCAGCCGGAACGAGATGAAGGAGCACTGGTTCGACCTGATCGACATCTCCGCAGGCGAGGTCGCCACCGGGGAAAAGACCATCGCCGAGGTCGGCACCGAGATCTACAACTTCATCTTGGATGTGGCCAGCGGAACGAAACAGCCGTACAGCGATCAGTACGGCTTCCACAACGACATGTGCATCTTCAACCCCGCACCCATTACCTGATCTTATAAAATTCAAACTCACAGGAGGAAACCTTTATGTCCCCGATCGTAGAAAAAATGGAAATTTTCCCCGTAGCCGGTACCGACTGCATGGAGCTGAACCTGTCCGGTGCGCACGCACCGTACTTCACCCGCAACATTGTCATCCTGACCGATTCCAACGGCGTTGAGGGCGTGGGCGAAGTGCCCGGCGGCCAGAAGATTACGGCGGCACTGGAATCCGTGAAGGATCTGGTGGTCGGCACCCGCATCGTGGATTACAAGCAGACCCTGAACAAAGTCCGCGCATGGCTGAACGCCAACATCAAGGACGATGTCCGCGGCCTGCAGACCTTTGACCTGCGCACCGGCGTCCATGTGGTCACTGCCGTCGAGGCTCCGCTGCTGGACCTGATGGGCAAATTCTTGGACGTCCCCGCCGCCGCTCTGCTGGGCGACGGCATCCAGCGGGAGCGGGTGCGGTTCCTGTCTTACCTGTTCTATGTGGGCGATCAGAAAAAGACCGACCTGCCCTATACCGATGAGTCGGACTCCGACTGCGAGTGGTACCGCATCCGCCACAACGAGGCACTGACCCCGGAGGCCATCGTGGCGCAGGCAAAGGCGACCCACGAGAAGTACGGCTTCGAGGACTTCAAGCTCAAGGGCGGCGTTCTGGAGCCGGAAGAGGAGCTGAAGGCGGTGCAGGCCCTGAAGGCCGCCTTCCCCGATGCCCGGATCGATCTGGACCCGAACGGCTGCTGGAGCCTTGAAAAGTCGCTGGAGCTGGCACCGGAGCTGAAGAAAGTGCTGGCTTACTGCGAGGATCCCTGCGGCGCCGAGAACGGCTTCTCCGGCCGCGAGACCATGGCCGAGTTCAAGCGGGACAGCGGCATGCCCACTGCCACCAACATGATCGATACCGACTGGCGGCAGATGTGCCACTGCATCTCCCTGCGCAGCGTGGATATCCCTCTGGCAGACCCCCATTTCTGGACCATGAACGGCTCGGTCCGGGTCGGCCAGATGTGCAATGATTTCGGCCTGATGTGGGGCTGCCACTCCAACAACCACTTCGACATCTCTCTGGCCATGGTCGTGCAGTGCGCTGCCGCCGTGCCCGGCAAGATGAACGGCATCGATACCCACTGGATCTGGCAGGAGGGCCGCGAGCGCCTGACCAAACAGCCCATGCAGATCGTGGACGGCTGCATCGACCTGCCCAAGGCTCCCGGCCTCGGCATCGAGATCGACCGCGAGCAGATTCTCAAGGCCAACAAGCTGTACGTAGAAAACTGCCTTGGTGCCCGCAACGACGCCATCGGCATGCAGTATCTGATCCCCGGCTGGAAGTTTGACAACAAGCGTCCCTGTCTGGTGCGCTGAGCTGCAAAAAGAACCGTTCTGATGCAGGAGCCGGCACCGCAGGGTGCCGGCTCTGTTTTTTAAGGAGGCCCTGAAATGGAACATCCCGTCATTACCAAGATGCAGGTCATCCCCGTGGCCGGTTACGACAGCATGCTGATGACCCTGTCGGGCGCGCACGCGCCCTGTTTTACCCGCAACCTCGTGATTCTGACCGACAGTCTGAACCACACCGGCATCGGCGAGATCCATGGCGGCGACTATACCTGCGACTGCCTGAACTTTGTCCGCCCGCTGGTGGAGGGGCAGCCCATTGCCGCCTACCGGCAGATCTTGCAGAAGATCCACAAACTGGCCCGGCACGAGCCGACCGACGACGGCGAGGGCATCCAGACGCTGGACATCTCCAAGCTGAAGTTCGTGGTCAAGAGCGAATGGGCCATCGAGTGCGCCATGCTGGACCTGATGGGCCAGTATCTGGGCGTCCCCCTGTGCCAGCTTCTGGGTGAGGGGCAGCAGCGCAGGGAGGTGGAGATGCTGGGCTACCTCTTCTACGTCTCCGACAAGGCAAAGACCCCCGCCGGGGAGATGCAGTATCTGGACGAATCCGGCAACCCGGACCCGTGGTTCCGCCTGCGGCGGGAGGAGATCCTGACTCCGGAGCGGATCGTGGAGGAAGCACAGGCCGTGCAGGAAAAATACGGCTTCCGCAATTTCAAGCTCAAGGGCGGCGTCCTGACCGGGCAGGAGGAGTATGTTTCTAAAGCTTGCCGCAGATCCTGAAAAACAGCTTGCTTCAATCGAATACTGGATTATGGGAAGCCTTAATGGTATTTCAAAGGACAGCCTTGCTATTCCGTTCTTCACAACACTTACCGGCTTTATTATAATGGCTATGTTATACAGACAGGTTCTCATTCTCTCTACAAGCGAAGAGGAAGCTGTATCGCTAGGTGTAAACGTGACAAGTCTGCGTTTTATCATATTAATGCTTGCTACATTAGTAGTATCATCAATAATATGTGTTACGGGGCTTATAAGCTTTATCGGACTTATCGCACCTCATATTGCCAGACTTCTTACAAAGCGTAATGACATATTTACATACATAACAAGTGGCTTCACAGGAGCTATTTTACTGACACTTGCTGATATACTGGCAAGAAGTGTATCCCCATCAGAGCTGCCAGTCAGTATATTTACCTCACTTCTTGGTGCTCCACTGCTTATCATTCTGCTTATCAGAGCTAATAAAAAGGAGGCGTTATGATGTCCGATTTATTCAATAATACATTTTCCGCAGACGGAATATCAGTATATTACGGCAGCACCTGTGCGGTTGATAACGTAAGCTTTGACCTTATGCCTGGACAGCTTAATGCTGTTATTGGCAATAACGGCTGTGGTAAAACCTCTCTTATTAAGGCCATCATGGGACTTATAAAACACAACGGAAAATGTCAGCTTAATGAACACTTACTTGAAAACCTCTCTGTTAAAAAAAAGGCACAGCTCATAAGCTACATTCCCCAAAGAAACAATCTTACTATAAGCATGACCGTCAGGGATGTATGTCTGCTTGGCTTCAATCCTCATATGCACATACTTGGAGGCTACACCACAGATATGCTCAGGCGTGTGGATAAAGCTATTGATATGGTTGGACTTAAGGGTTTATACGAATCAGACTTCTTAGCTTTAAGCGAAGGGCAGAAGCAGTTATGTATTCTGGCACGCACTATAATAGAGGCTTCCCCACTGCTTCTTCTCGATGAACCGGATAGTGCACTTGATTTTTCTAACCGTCATCTTCTTATGCAGCACATAAGAAGTATTGTATCCGATGGCAGATGCGCCCTAATGTGTATTCACAGCCCTGAGCTTGCTTTAGAATACTGCGATAATATACTTCTTATGAAGTCTGGGACATACCCAAAATAGAAT
>OHAH01002196.1_pt1 | contig 10536 bp, 9 predicted proteins | sample 1577071 | NCBI WGS metagenome assembly OHAH01 (sample SAMEA3541520, study PRJEB24748) | human gut metagenome | biome: human gut; feature: human-associated habitat; material: faeces | place: China | collected 2012 | reverse complement strand
ATATTGCCAATTATATTGAACATAACCCCAATCCCGGCTCTGTCCTGTCCGTATCTACTTATGATTCCTTTTATGAGGAATGCAGCCGGAATTCTTCCTATAATTATATGCCCAGAATTGCTATTGTCTCGCAGGAGCATTATCTGCAGGTAGTCACTGCAACGTATTCCTCTACCGCAGATCTGGCATCACTGATTTCGGAGCTTCCTTATTATGAAAAATTACTGACTGCCGATGATTATGATTTTTCTCCCGGAATTGTATCCGATCCATTTCACCGTGCGGGACGTAAAGTATTGCCTGTGATCCGTCCCATTACCTACCAATACAATAACAGACAGGCCGGATACCTTTTTATCGAAATATCCTCTGATCTTTTCACCATGCCTTTGAAGGATTACAGCTGCCCGGAAGACAGCTTCCTCTATCTGACGATTGCCGGTCATACCTATCTGTTTGAAAACGGAGGATTACAGGAATTTATACCGGAATATAGTATTTTGGATGACCTGAGCACATATTCTCTCACGGGCACTACACAGATTTCCAAAATCCACAGTGCTACCATGGGAGAACAGATTCTGGTCACCACTCCGTTAAATATGCCGGACTGCTACTTAAGTCAGAGTATTTCATATGCGGAGCGGACCAATCAGGCGGTTTTGTTCATGGGAATCCTTGCCTGTATCCTGATTGGTATTCTGTCCATCGGCATTCTTCTGATGATATTGATGAATCGTATGATCACGGTTCCTGTCTCTAAGCTGCAGACACGGATGGTACGCATCGCCGGCGGAGACTTCTCCAGAGACCCTTCTGTGGAATGGGATCACGAACTGGGGGATATCGGACGGGGAATCAATGATCTGTCGGAAAATGTATCGGAACTTATGGAGAAACGACTGGAAGATGAGAAACAGAAACAGGATCTGGAATACAAGATGCTGCAAAGCCAGATCAATCCTCATTTCCTGTATAATACACTGAACTCTATCAAATGGATGGCGACCATACAGGGAGCAACCGGTATCTCCGAGATGACCACCTCTCTGTCCCGACTGTTGAAAAGTATTTCCAAAGGCACGAGCCTGTTGATCGATATCAGAGAGGAATTGTCTCTGCTGGAGAATTATTTCACGATCCAGAGCTACCGCTACGGCGGCACCATCACTATGAATATTCAGGTGGACGATGAGTCTCTGTACAATAGCGAGATCATTAAATTCACGTTACAGCCACTGGTGGAAAACGCGATTTTCCACGGTATCGAGCCGAAAGGCTGTGCCGGGCATATTCAGATCCATGTAGGATATGAGACACCGGACAGCACGGAAAATATCCGGATTGATGTCACGGATGACGGTGTGGGAATGACAGCACAAAAGGCTGCGCAGGTGCTCCTCTCCAACGACGACAGTTCCGCGGACTTTTTCCGGGAGATTGGTGTCAGCAATGTACATAAACGCTTACAATATCAATTCGGTACAGAATACGGCATTACCATAGAAAGCAAAGAAGGGGAATATACGACGATGTCCATACACATACCGAATATTCCTCTGCATAACAATGAAACTGTTTCATCCGAAACTATTTCATCTGAAAACACTTAATCCGGACAGACATCTGTCCAGAACGGAGTTACTATGTATCAGCTTTTAATCGTAGATGATGAGCCTTTGGTTCAGGCGGGTATCCGCTCCATGCTGAACTGGAATGAATTAAATATCGAGATCTGCGGCACTGCCATGAACGGTCAGGCAGCTCTCAAGATCATCGAGGAAAAATCTCCTGAGATTGTGATCACGGATATCAAAATGCCCGTAATGAGCGGTCTGGATCTCGCAAAAGTATGTAGGGAACGCTATGGTGAAAACTGTCCGTACTTTATCATCCTTACCAGCTATGAGGATTTCCAGATGGCAAGAGATGCTCTGTCCTATCAGGTATCCAATTACCTGGTGAAGCTGGAGCTGACGCCGGAAGTATTGAAAGGTGCCATAGACCGGGTACTCACACAGATCTCCCGTTCCCGGAAAAAGCAGATGTCCGCCGTAAATATTCATCCTTTTTATGACAAATTCCTGATCAGTCTCCTTCATGACCTGTTCGAATCCGAAGAACAGTTCCGGCTGCAGAGCCTGGATCTGAACCTGAACTTTGACTATGGTGCTTATGTCTGCTGTTACGGAGAGATTCTCAGTCCCCAGGCCGATCAGATGTCCGCCGAAAAACAGATGCCTCTGTTTACCAGTTCGTTACAGATGATCCGGGAACTGGGCGGTAAATATCTGCCGCTGTATGCATTATCCCTGGATCTGCGCCATTTTGCACTGATTTTCTGCTTTGCGGATGCCGTAGGTACCGATGATTATGTAGAAAATCTGACGGAGATTCTGCACAATATCAGTGGAACTCTGCAAAACTACTATAATGTGTCGCTACGCTGCGGCATCGGCATCCCGGTTCAGACGCCTGGTACCATCTGTGATTCCTACCAGTACGCGAGACAGATTTTTCAAAATACGGAATCCCATGACGCGATAGTAGCATTTGATACCGGTCATTCACAGGAAAAGGCTAAGAATTCCTTCAATATCAGCCTGTTTAAGAATGATCTCACCAGAGCTTTTGAAGAATATGATCCTGATATTTTACATAACACGATTCAGTCGATCTGCGATCTGTTCCGGGATCACCCGGGGCACTATGTGCAGGCTCTGGACGCTGCCAGCAATATTCTCTATCTGTCGATTTCGCTTTTACAGGACGGGGAATCTATTGTGTCCGGCTTTTTTGCGGAAGATCCGGATGGCTACCGTTCCCTCTATAAGCAGTCCAATGTGGATCACGTGATCCAGTGGCTGCAATTCTTCTGCGGACAACTGTGCGAATTGTTCCAATCCCGTCGAAAGGATTATAAAAACCACATCGTAACTAATGTTCGGAAATATATTAATGAACACGTTAGCGAGCGGTTGTCCCTGAATGAGGTGGCCGCGGTCTTTGGCATCAGCCCGAATTACTTAAGCCAGCTGTTCAGCAAATACAACGATACCGGCTTCAGTGAATATATCAACATCTGCAAGATCACGGAAGCCAAACGGCTGCTGGAAGAAGAAAATATGAAGGTCTACGAGGCCGCAGAGGCTCTGGGCTTCGAGAGTGCCTTCTATTTCAGCAAGGTATTTAAACGGGTGGAGGGTGTCTCCCCCACGGAATATGTGAATGGGAAATTTAATTAACATATTAACAATAAGAGGTAATTCACATGTCCGACACTTTATCAAATCATAATGTGTCCGAAAATAGACTATTATTAACTATAACCTATCTTTCTGTAACACAGACAACATTCATAACGGAGCATAACGATGAACAATCAGAACAATAAAACAGCTTATGCCAATCATAATATAGAAAAACGCTTTTTGGAAACAGCCGAAACTTTTCATGGTACTTTTCAGTCTTTCCGGCCTTTTCCGAAAGCTTCTATGCAGACATCCTATGAGACTCTCCCTGAGTCATTAAAAGAAAAACTCATTCAGGCAGGTGAGGAAAAACTGAATTACTCTTTTCCGGTGATCCGTGCCACGGATTACATGCGTTTTAAAAGAGACGGTGACCGGGCTGCTTTTGAAGCCCTCTATTTTGCCAAACGCAATGCCCTGAATGATCTGATCCAGGCCGAATGTGTGGAACATCAGGGACGTTTTCTGGACGATATTCTCAATGGTATCTATTCCATCTGTGAAGAGACTGCCTGGCAGCTTCCCGCACACAACTCCTATATCCGCGATACCCCGCAGTTGATCCTGCCGGATGTGACCAGGCCCGTCATGGATCTGTTCGCCTGCGAGACCGGAGCACTGCTGGCCTGTGCGGCTTATCTGCTGGAAGAAGAATTCAACGCTGTCAGCCCCTATATCCTGACCTGCATAGAGGACAATCTGAAGCGCCGGATCCTGCTGCCCTACCTGACCGCACATTTCTGGTGGATGGGACATGACGATGAGCCTATGTGCAACTGGACCGTATGGTGTACACAGAATGTACTGCTGACCACGTTCCTGATGCCCTGGAGTGTGGAAATGTCCTCTCGGTTGTCCTCTCCGGTGCGCACATTCTGCGGAAATGCTCCGTTATTCCTGCCGGAGAATACGTCTGACACAGTTGTCACATTGCAGGCGATTCTGCATAAGGCTGCTGAAAGCTGTGATTATTTTCTCAAGGATTACGGCAATGACGGCTGTTGCGAGGAGGGTGCCCAATATTATCGCCATGCGGGACTATGTCTATACGGTGCCATGACTGTGCTGAACACGGTTACCGACGGTCATTTCGACACTCTGTTCCGGTGGGATAAGGTGAAAAATATTGCATCCTATATTCTGAACGTGCATGTGAATGATAAATACTATTTTAATTTTGCTGACTGCTCTCCTATAGCCGGCCGTGCCGGAGTACGGGAATATCTCTTTGGCAAGGCCACCGGGCAGGAGGATCTCTGCCTGTTCGCCGCAAAAGATTTCCAGGCGGGTCAGGGACAGCTTGTCACAGATGAAGTGAACGGTGGGAATCTGTTCTATCGCATGCAGACCGTATTTCATTATGAAGAACTGATGCAGCAGAATACTTCCGGAACACTTTCCCACCGGGATGTCTATTATCCCAGCGTAGGGCTGTTCCTCGTGCATTCCGATACTCTGGATCTGGCAGTCAAAGCCGGAGACAATGCCGACAGTCACAACCACAATGATACCGGCAGCATCACCTTATACAAAAATGGACTGCCCATTCTGGCGGATATCGGTGTGGAGACCTACACCCGGAAGACCTTCTCTCCCAGACGTTACGAGATCTGGACCATGCAGTCAGGGTATCACAACCTGCCTACAATCTGCGGTACGGATCAGAAGGACGGTGTGGAATACCGTGCGGAAAATGTGATGACAGTTCTGACCGGAGCCGAACCTTCTATTTCCATGGAACTGGCTGCCGCCTATCCTGCCGCACAGGCTATTGTGCCGGATCTGACTTATGTCCGCAGGGTGACATTAAAAAAGTCTTCCAACACTGTCGTATTGGAAGACCACACAAATGCGCAAGATGTTATTCTTAATTTTATTACTTATGAAAAACCGGTTATTCTTTCTGACGGTAAACTCTCCATCGGAGAAGCATCTGCCTCCTTCGAAGGGGCTGATCTGCTTGCCATAGAAACTTTACCGATCACGGACGCACGCCTGAAAACGGCATGGGATCATGATCTGTACCGGATCCGGCTGAAGGGCAGCGATGCCGGCTTCCGGCTGACTATTCAATAAAGCCTGAAATTTCAGGCTTTTCTCACGGAATGTTTATTCTTGTACATTTCATCATCTGCCCGTTTTATGGTTTCTTCCAGAGTTTCCCCCGTCTTGCGAAAAGCTCCGCCGATTGCAAGACGGCAGTAAAACTCTGCTGTTACATCCGATAAATTTCCTTTTTCATCTCCACGCATGGTACTTACCAGTTCCTGTACTTTTTCTTCCGTACAATCTCTGATCAGCATTACAAATTCATCTCCACCGATACGGAATCCGCTTGCCTGCTCCGTGAGATATCTCCGGATAAATTCCGCTGCTTTCAGGATCACAGCATCGCCTTTTTCATGTCCGAAGGTATCATTCATGCGTTTCAAATTGTCAATGTCGAAATAAATTACACCGATGGTACTGTCATTCTGCAGTTCTTTTAACTGTTCTTTGTAGTGTCTCTTGTTTTAGAGCTGCGTCATGCTGTCATGATTGCTGTTCCAATCAGCAATAGCCAGCTGGGAACTGGACGCAATGATATCATGCTCCATTTTCTTCATGGATTCACACAGTCGTTCCAGTTCATCTCCGGTTCTGATGTTCATCCGGCTGATGGGAGATTCCTTACCATCCCGCAAAATGGCAATAGAATAGCTGGAAGCCGCCTTGGACATGGCATTTAACGGTCGCAGTACATTGTGCTGCATAAACCAGATCATAAAGACTCCGAAAAGCACCGTAATCGATGTAACAATGATGGTAATATACCCTAAATAAGTCAATTGCTCCCTTCTGACATTTTCTGTGGAAATTCCTACGATAATATAAGCCACCGGAATATTGTATGAGGAATTCAGCGGAATGTAGTAATCGCTTCTTCCGTTATACTCTAACGGTTCTATTTTCTCACATGCGATCAACTCGTCTTTTATAGCATTCTGTACCTCATCATAGGGGCGGATATCTCCTAAAAATGCTCCGTTTTCTGTCAGATCTGTGTCATACACATAACATCCTCCACCATCCCTGAAATTGACCACGCTGATCTGCATTACATTTTCACTGGTGTTGCGATAGTCAATGAGTTTATTCCATACCTCGTAATATGCCGTATTTCTCCGTCTGTTGTCCAGATAGCCCGTTACGCTGTCTCCGTCTACCACCAGTCTGCAGGTATTCGCCACAGTCTGTGCCAGAGAATCTGTGTAATTCCGATTGACATTCATATAATTGACGTAGTTTACAAATATGAAGCTCACGTCCATAATGCATACGATGATAACAATAGCCAGAACGATTTTATACTTTAATGATTTTTTCATTCGTAATCCTCGGAAATCAATACTTTCTCTGATCTATATAGTCGGCTGCATTTTCATAGGTATAGATGTTTTCCTCAGTGTTATAGATCTTGTCCACCTCTCTGCCGGCTTCCAGTTCTTCTATGACCGTCTCCACAGTGGATGCCAGCAGCGGATTACACTCCACGGTGGCATGTAATTTCCCCGCCATCATATTTTCAAAGCTTTCGTGCAAAGCGTCAAAGGAGATCATAATGATGTCTCCCTCAGGCCCATAGCTTATGCCGTTCCGATCCAGTGCTTTCATGGCACCAAAGATCATGTTATCATTTTCCGATATGATAACATCAATATCCTTTACTGTTCCTTCGCTGAGCAGATTTTCCATATAGGTCTGGCCTTCTCCCTGAGTGAAATTGGCACATCCCCTGTCTACGATAGTCCAGTTCGGATGTTCCTCCACTCCATGTAAAATACCGTTCGTTCTTCCGATGGCAGCGGTAGCTCCTTCAGTTCCTTCCAGCAGGACAATGTGGATTGTCTCGTTTTCCCGTCCCTGCTCTGTTAAATACTGATCCAGCCACGTTACAGCTTTCCGGCCTTCCTCTTCAAAATCCGAACCGATCCAGGACACGTATTCCGTTTCATCCACAGCGATTTTACGATCCGCTACGATGACCGGTATCCCAGCTTCCTTTGCGGCATGTATGGCATCCTCCCATCCGGTCTCCACGATGGGCTGCAGGATAATATAATCTACTTTCTGCTGGATCAGATCGTACATGGCTTTTACCTGGCGCTCCGAACTGGAATTGCCGTCGATATAGATCAGATCGTAGCCTCTTTCTTTGGTGAACGTATTCAGATAATCATTGGTATTGGCATCTCTCCAGTCAGACTCTTTTCCCGTCTGGATCATTCCCACCCGGATGAGACCGTCATTATACCCCGGTGCCGCACCCCGGATCAGTTGCTGCGTTTTGTCGGCTCGTTCAGTCCCACATCCGATCAACCCCAGACAAAACATCAGCACACAAGTCACGGCAACTATTCTTTTTTTCATGTAACCACCCCTGGTTCTTTATTTATCTTTATTTATCTTTATTTATCGTTATTTTTACCGTTATCTTCTCTTTTCCGAATCATGCCTCTTACGTTTTATAGTACCATCTTCCTGTATAGGGTGCAAGCCATCACCGGTGGTTCTCAAAATAATTTTACGCTTTTTTTATATTTTTAACAAGGTCTACCTATCGGATACTGATCATCAGTATCGTCATGATGATCCTGTTCGTGGGATCCAATCTATATCTGAGCCGGATCAATTCTCAACAGCTGGAAGCTACCATGTATATGAACCAATACCGTCTGGGTTCCAAAACGCTGACCGCTGCCGTACAGCCTTATGCCGTCACCGGAGATAAGACCTATTACAACAATATGAAGGAATTACACGAGGACAAGAATTGTGACATTGCCTGGGAAAGTCTGCAGCAGGACGGTCTAACAGACAATGAATGGGAGGAGATAAATCATATCGCCGAGATTTCCGAGACCTTAAGAGCCTACCGAAGAATCTGTCGATGGCTTCGTACACTTTTCCAACGGTTTTTATCACCATTTTGTACATTTTTCCAACATTGTAATTTAGTCATGGTTTCTATCATGCCGTTGTGATATGATGGAACAAGACAATATTCGACAATCTTCGACGAAAGAGGTGCCCCTATGACAATAACCTGGTTATGCCTGTTCTGGTTGTTTTTCTTCTATTCCTTTATTGGATGGTGTATTGAGGTATGTGCTGCTGCGGTGCAGCATCGGAAATTCGTTAACCGCGGATTCGTAGCGGGTCCCCTATGCCCGATCTACGGTTTTGGTGCCATATTGTTCGAGATTTTCCTGCCGGAACTAACGGAAGACCCGTTTTTCCTGTTCCTGGGTGGCTTTGTACTGGCTTCCCTGTTGGAATATTCCACCGGCATGTTCTTCGAAAAGGTCTATAAGAAAAAGCTGTGGGATTACTCCCGTTTCCGCTACAACGTAGGTGGCTACATCTGCCTGCCTTTTTCCCTGCTGTGGGGTGCTTTAAGTGTTGTGACGGTAATGTTTGCAGATCCGTTATTATGCGGACTTTTTGACCGCATTCCGCACTTGCTTTCCGTTGTACTTCTGTTGGTGCTGGGCGGGCTGCTCCTGTTGGACACCGTTGGTTCCGCTTTATCTACTTTAAGCCTACAGGTACAGGCAAAGCACCGGGTGGAGGCCTCTCTGGAAAAGCAGACCGCCCGCCTGGATCAGATTACAGAAGGGCTGGGCCAGACTTCCCGTTTTCTGGAAAATGCCCTGACAAGACATATACAGAAGCGACTGCAGAAATCATATCCTTCTATCAGCCTGGATGCTCTGGTAAAAGCCAGAGAAGAACATAAAAAATCCACCGTCTTTGCCGAGGGCTGCTGCTTTTACAAACTGTTTTCCCTCTTCTTCATCGGTGCATTGTTAGGTGACATTACGGAAACGATCTTCTGCCGCATCACCGCAGGTGTCTGGATGAGCCGCAGCAGTGTCGTCTACGGGCCTTTCAGTATTGTCTGGGGTTTGGGCTGTGCCTTCCTTACCCTGCTGCTCTACCGTTACCGCAACAAGAGCGACAGTACTATTTTTCTGGCAGGTACCCTGCTGGGCGGTGCTTACGAATATATCTGCAGCGTCTTCACGGAAATGGTCTTTGGCACGATTTTCTGGGACTACAGCGGATTTGCCTTTAACTTAGGCGGCCGTATCAACCTCTTGTACTGCTTCTTTTGGGGAATTGCCGCTGTGGTATGGCTGAAACTGATCTATCCGAAGCTTTCCGGCTGTATTGAAAAGATTCCGAAAAGAACCGGCACAATTGTCTGCAATATTTTGATTGTATTTATGATTGTGAACATGCTGATCTCCGCACTGGCTCTGGCAAGATATACTGAGCGCAACGATATTTCTTATTCTGTGGAGACCACAGAACTTAACGGATTACAGCAATTTTTAGATGAACATTATCCGGATACCCGGATGGAGCGTATCTATCCAAATGCCAAAATGGTGAACTAGATGATTTTGTAAAGATGGGAGACCACCGACGATGCAGATCGATGACTTGACAGCAGGATTATCCCTTAGCTTTTTGATCAATCTTAATACCGAGCAGCTTCAATTTGAATCCAAAATTCTGGAGGTATATCCTCGCAAGCACACTTTGCTGGCGCAGGGTGTGTTTACTGATGATAAAATTATCTCTTTCCGTGGAAAAGGACTCGTCGTAGATCTCATTGTCACACTTCCGGAGGATAAACCGCAGCTGTTCAAAAACGTTACTACCAATGTAGTAAAGCTTTCCGATGGAACACTGTGCTATACTGTCTCCTCCATTGCCGGAAGCAAAACCTATAACCGCCGGCAAAGCTACCGCTGCTATGTCGGCATCGAAACTGCTGTCCAATGCGGCCTAAACCGTGCCGCCCACGATGCCATTATTAAGGATATCAGCTATAACGGTTTTTCCGTGGTCAGCAGGGAAGACTTGAAATTAGAGGTCAACCAGACGGTTCATGCGGTTCTGAATGACCACATGGACGAGACCGCTGAGAATTTCAACTTTCATCTCTATGGTCTCGTGGCACGGATACAGGAACTGGAAAACGGACTGTTCCTCTACGGTTGCCGCCTGAACAATCCGGTGCCGGGACTGGAACAGTATATTATAAAAAAGGAACGGGCTGTCCTGCGGAAACGCCAGCTGTCCTGAATATCCGCCACATACAGATTCTTGTGCAGGCACAAATCTGTACTTGGCTCATCGTACACGAAAAAAAACCGCTGCCCCTTACGGGGCAACGGTTTCAGACTGTAGACAAAACGCTTTTGGTCAGCACTCCAGAAGCGTTTTTCTTGTT
>OHAH01002194.1_pt1 | contig 10566 bp, 9 predicted proteins | sample 1577071 | NCBI WGS metagenome assembly OHAH01 (sample SAMEA3541520, study PRJEB24748) | human gut metagenome | biome: human gut; feature: human-associated habitat; material: faeces | place: China | collected 2012 | reverse complement strand
TCGTCAAGCACATTGCCCGCATCCACAACGCCCGCATCAAGCTGGAAAGTCAGGTAGACGTTGGCACCACCATTACCGTTACTTTCCCTACTGCCTCTTAATACAGCATGAAATGCACGTCTGTCCGTAATTGCGGGCAGACGTTTTTTGTTGGGTCAAAGCCCGCAATGCTGCCGCTTTGCAGCGCTGCCCGGGCTTGCAGGTGCAGCACATCCACGCCCTGCTGCCAGCAACCTTGCAAAAGCGCAGTGCACTGCGCCGCCAGCTGTTGCTGCTGCGCCTGCGTGGGCAGCGGGCTGTGGGCAGCGCGTTGACAGTCCAGCCGCACAAGCACCTGCCCCTTTTGCAGGGTGACCGAAACGATGCAGCGCCGGATGCCGATGCGTTCCCCTTCCAGCCAGAGCTGCCGGGTGTCGCCCTGCCCGGTAAGCAGCCGGTAGACCTCGGCCTGCTCCAAGGACAAGGGCGTATCGCCCGCTACGGTGTGCAGAACACCGCCCTCCTGTATCGTTACCTCTTCCGCGTTCCACCCGAGAACAGGCAGAAGTCCCGGCTCTGTATGCTCATACAGCCGGGGTGCGGTGGGTGCTGCGGCCTTTATTTGTGCCATCAGAGCATCCGGCAGGGCGGCCCGTGCGGCAAGGCGGTCTATCTCTCCTTCTGCGCAAAACAGTCTTGCGGCTGTGCGGCCGCAGCCGCGCCGCAGCACCAGCTGCTCGTACTCTGTTAATAATGGTTCTTCCGCTTTTGACAGCAGCAGATAGTCACACAGGCGGTAGCTTGCGGTTTGGGGCAGTGCCTGCTCTGCCCCAGCCAGCGCCTGTTCCATCGTTTGTCCCTCTGCCTGCACAAACTGTAACGCGGCAGAGGCCTCGGCGGCATCGGCGGCGGCCTGCGGTGCCTGATAGAGCAGCCCTGCCTGATACACCTGTTCGGTCTGTGCCAGATACACCGCCCGCACCATGCTTTTCTCGGTGCTTTCGCAGCGCAGGAATAAAAGACACCACCCTGCCAACAGTAAAAACAGCAGCGGCTTGTAAGATTTCTGTTTTCTCATGGCTGCACCTCTGCTTCCGGCTGCTGCCAGAGCAAGCGGACAGCGGCGCACAGCATGGACGCCCGGTAGACGGCACACAGCAGCCACAGCAGCAAAAGCAGCGCATCCATGCGGGAAAAGCTTCCGCTGCTCCACGCCCGCAGCAACTCCAGCCGGGGGTAGGTGCTGCTGCCAAACAGCAAAGCGCCGCCCAGCAAAGCCGCTGCCTGAACCGCAAAGCCCCATACCGGTAGCCAGACCGTGCGGCGGGCAGACCGTGCACTGCACAGAAGGGCTCCGGCAAAATATTCAGCGTAGACCGGTACGTTCCAACCTGCTGCGGCCGGCTGTGCCGGAGGGAACAGGCGGTACCAGTGCAGTTGACCGGCGAGCCCCAGCAGGCAGACCACGCCGCCCACGGCTACAAACCACCACAGCACCCGCGCCGAGGCGTTCCAGCTTGCGGGACGGATGCACCACCCCGCCCAGAGCAGCAGCGGCAGAAAGCCCAGCAGCGCCATGGAGGAAAACTCTGCCGTGCACAGCCCTTGTGCCTGCACGAGGGTGTGCACCAGTTCCATAAAAAGCCCGGCTGTCAGTGCCAGCCGCACCGCAAGGGAGGGCGCTTTGTTCTGCAACATTGCCACTGCCAGCGCCGAAAGGATGCACAGACACACCGCGCTGACAGCGCCCAGCCACAGCGCCCGGCACACCGAAACGCTTTGCGGGATGCCGTCTGCCAGCGCCGCAGTTACCACACTGAGGGTTAACGCCGCCGGGGTAAAACGTTCTGTCTGCTGCTTCATGACCGCCGTTTTCCCTTCTCCCGCTTTTGCCAGATATTGAACCCGCGCCGGGACAGCTGCCGGTAGTTGCGGCGCAGAACGCCGTCCTCGGAAAGCGGCTGCTGCGGGAACGGGTGCGGCGCAAGATACGGCACACCCAATGCTTCGGTGCTGACGAGGCTGAGCAAAAAGCCGAAAAACGCTGCTGCCAGTCCCACTGGTCCGGCAAGCCCTGCCAACAGCACCGTGCCGATGCGCAGCAGGGTGGCAGGCTCGTACAGACCCGGGGTGACAAAGACTGCAATGGCCGTGATGCTGGCCACAAAGATGACCGGGGTGCTCATAAGCCCGGTGGCAATGGCGGCATCGCCAATGATGAGCGCCGACACCAGACTGACCGAGTGCCCCAGCGACTGCGGCATCCGCAGCCCGGCCTCCCGGATAATCTCTAAGAGTAGGATCACCAGCAGCATCTCGGCAAACAGGGGCAGCGGGGTGGCCTTTTCGGCTGCTTCGATCTTATACAGCAGCTGCGGGGGCAGCAGCTCCGGCAGATGCACCGCCACGCACACAAAGACCCCCGGCAAAAACACCGTAAGGTAGAAAGAAAAGTACTTCAGCACCCGCAGAAAAGAGGAAAACACCGCTGTGGAAGCGTAATCGTCCAGACACTCGAACTGCTCGCTGAACAAAGCGGGCAGCACCAGCGCCGAGGGGCTGCCGTTGACCAAAATTACCAGCTTGCCCTCGCAGAGCTTGGCGGCAGCGACCGCCGGGCGCTCGGTGTAGTGCACCGGGGTGAACAGCCGCGCCTTGCCGGGCAGCAGCCACGGCACGAAATAACTGGAATCCAGCAGCAGCTCCGGCCTTGCACTTTGCAAAATGGCGCGCACCCGCTGTACCATGGCGGGGTCGGCACGGTCCTTGCAGTAGCAAAGAGCGTACTCCGTATTGCAGCAAGTGTGCGCCTGTGCGGCTTCCTGCATAAGGGTATCGGTACGGACAAGGCGGCGCAGAAGGCTCAGATTCACCCGCAGAAGGTCGGTAAAGCCTTCCCTGCTGCCGCGCAGGTTGCCCTCGGCGGATGGCTCTTCTACGGAGCGGAACTTGAGCCCCTGTACCGAAAAAACGATGCCGCTGCTGCAGCCCTCTAACAGCAGCACTGCCATGCCGGCGGTCAGCCGCGCTACGAGCTGCGGCATATCCTGCACCGGGGTGCTCTCGGCCGGAAACGCCGAGCCGTGCAGGATATGCGCATAGGCTTGCGTACCAGTAAGCCGGACAGAAGCAGACTGCCGCCCGGCGGCGTCCAGCAAGAGTTCCCAGAGTGAATCGAGACTTGCCATGCCGTCAAACATTACGATGCACCCTGGGCAGCCATACAAAACGATCTTCTTCGCATAATAGTCCGCCGACTGACCAAACCTAGCATCAAGCGCGGACAGGTTTTCCGTAAGGCTTTGCGAAAGCTGCTGCACATCCATCACTCCTTTATGTGTGCAGTATGCCCGCTTTGCCGCAGCGGAATACGCCGCGCACACCACCATGGAGGGTTTGTGCATGAAACTGCTGCTTTGCCGCACTATTATTTTGTATCTCTGCGTTTTGTTTGCCATGCGGCTGATGGGCAAGCGTCAGCTGGGAGAGCTGCAGCCGGAGGAGCTGGTATCCACCATCCTGATCTCTAATCTGGCGTCCATCTCCATTGAATCGGAGGATGTGCCCATTACCGCCAGCCTCATCCCGCTGTTTCTTATTGCGGCGCTGGAGCTGCTGGGTTCAGTAGTAAGCTTCCGCAGCCAGAAGTTCTTCAATTTTCTCTCCGGGCGTCCCAAAACGGTCATTCTGGACGGAAAGATCGACCAGAACGCTTTGCGGATGCTGCGGCTGACCACCGCCGACCTGATGGAGGCGCTGCGCGGCAAGGATATCTTCGACCCGCGCAGGGTGTCCTACGCCGTAATCGAAACAAACGGCACACTGTCGGCGGCGCTGCGCCCGGAGCATGAAGCAGCCACCCTCTCCGATTTACAGTTGAAAGTACAGCAGACACAGGCCACCATCCCCTTTGTGCTGGACGGGCAGGTACTGGAGGATAATCTGCGCTGGTGCGGCAAGGACCGTGCGTGGCTGGAACGCACCGCCACGGCAAACACGGTGCTGCCACAGGAGATCTTGCTGCTTATCGGCAACGAGACCGAGGACTATTTTCTGCTGAAAAAGGAAGGCCGTCAGCCGGGAGGAAAAGGATGAAGCGGATCTATGCGTGTATCCTGATTGTGGCGGCGCTGCTGGCAGTATCCCTTTACAGCAGCGGACGGGTGCAGGGCTTTGCACAGGATATCTCAGCCGACTTGGACTGCGCCCTTGAGGCAGTACGGCAGAAAGATTTTTCCACTGCACGGCAGGCACTTGCCGAGGGTGCAGAGCTGTGTGACACCATGCGGGAGACTATGAGCCATCTGCTGCGCACGGCCGACTACACGGAGCTGGAAGCTGCACTGCTGGCGGCAGACGGATACCTTGAGCAGCAAGCCACAGAGGAGGCGCTGGGCGAGCTGCGCCGCGCACAGGTAGAAGTAGAGCGGCTGGAGTGGCTTGCCCGGCGGCTGGTTTAAGATGCGCAAAAAGGACACTGCACAGACCTTGTGCAGTGTCCTTTTTTCATGATAGCTTACTGGTTTTCCTTGCGGTCGCCCACAAGCTTTTTCAGTTCGTCAAGGAAGCTTTCCACGTCCGCAAACTGGCGGTAGACCGAGGCAAAGCGGATATAGGCCACCTCGTCGATCTTTTTCAGTTCCTCCATGGTCAGCTCGCCGATGCGCACACTGGGGATCTCGCGGTCGTAGGAGCTGAACAGGGACTGCTCGATGCTGCTGACGGCACGTTCCAGCGTTTCGTAGCTGACAGGACGCTTGGCACAGGCGCGCAGCATGGCGTTGAACAGCTTCTGCCGGTCAAAGGGTTCGCGGGAGTTATCCTTTTTGATGACCACCAGCGGCACTGTTTCCACCACCTCGTAGGTGGTAAAGCGCATGTGGCAGTTCAGGCACTCGCGGCGGCGGCGGATGCGCTCGTTATCTTCCGTGGGGCGGGAGTCGATCACCTTGGATTCCTCCGCACCGCAATAAGGGCACTTCATCTCTTGTTCCTCCGCCTCAGTTCTTCTTTTTGCTGCGCTCGCTCCACAGCACCCATGCCGAGGTGGAAACGCACAGAGAGGTGTACACACCGCTGATCATACCCATCATCAGCGGGAATGCAAAGGTAAAGATGCTGTCCAGACCGTAGAGCTTTGCCACGATGCACATCACACCCAGTGCCATCACGGTGGTGATGGTGGTGATCAGGGTACGGCGGGCAGACTGATTGACCGACTGGTTGACCAGCTCCTCAAAGCTGCCCTTTTTGCCCATGAGAGCGCGGTTCTCACGGATACGGTCGTACACCACAACGGTATCGTTGATGGAGTAGCCGAGGATGGTGAGCATGGCGGCGATAAAGTTGCCGTCCAGTGCGGTGCGCAGCAGCACAAAGGTGCCAAACACCACCATCAGGTCGTTGACCAGCGCCAGCACTGCCATCATACCGCCGGTCAGACCGCCGATGTTCTTGAAGCGCAGGGCGATATACAGCAAAATGAGCACCAGTGCAAACACCACAGCCACCAGACTCTTCTGCAGGAACTTGGTGCCCATGGCTGCGCTGACATTGCTCAGGGACAGCTGGGCAAACTGGTTGTCCGGGTAGTTCTCATTCAAGGAATCCAGCAGGTTCTCCACCTGCTCGGTGGTCACGGTCTCGGTGCCGGGCATGGAGATCTTTAAAGTCTGGTCACCGGTGGCTACGTTCTCACCGGTCTGCAGGGTCAAGCCGGTGTTTTCCAGCGCCGCAGCAGCGGTCTTTTGCACAGCGGCTTGGTCAAAGCTGCCCTCGTAGGACAGGGTGATCATGGCACCGCCGGTAAACTCGGTATCCAGATGCACACCGAACACCGCGGCGCACAGCAGGATGACTGCCATCAGGCAGGCGGAGAAGGTCAGGAACTTTTTGCGCAGGGCAACAAAGTTTACCGGCTTCTTTTCGGTCTTTTCCTGACCGGGCTTTGCAGCGCCGTAGAGCCACGGGTTGCGCAGTGCCTTGATGGCAGCTGCGCCGCGGATCATAACACGGGTAGCGAACACGCCGAACACGAAGTTCAGCAACACGCCGGTGAGCAGCGTATAACCGAAGGCGTAGATAGTGCCTGCGGTAGAGGGGCCAAAGGCAAAGAATACAAAATGCAGCGCCTTAGCAAACAGGCCATCCGAGGGGCCGAAGGCACCCATGAGCACGATGGCCACGATGACGATGGTCACGTTGCCGTCAATGATGGGGGTCAGGCCGCGGGCAAAGCCACTTTTCAGTGCGCCGTCCAGAGATTTACCGTTTTTCAGCTCCTCCTTGATGCGCTCGGCGGTGATGACGTTGGCATCCACGCCCATGCCGATGGCCAGAATGATACCTGCGATGCCGGGCAGGGTCAGGGTAAAGCTTTCAAACACCGAGAAGTAGCCGGACACAAAGGCCAGCGTAGCCGCCACCTGACCGGCCAGCGCGATGCAGGCCAGAAAGCCCGGCAGACGGTACAGCACCGTCATGAACACCACGATGAGGGCAAAGGCAATCAGGCCGGCCAGCACCATGGCGCCAAGGCTGTTTTCGCCCAGACTGGGGCTTACGGTGGAGTAGCTGTCCACGCTCAGCGCAAAGGGCAGTGCACCGGAGTTGATCTGGCGTGCCATTTTGACCACGGCATCCTGCGTAAAGGGATTGGACGCCGAGCTGGTGATGATAGCCTGTCCGTCGGTAATGGCGGTGTTGACGGTGGCGGTGCTCACGTTTTTATCGTCCAGCCAGATGCTGATGCTGCCCTTATCGGCGGCCAGCTTAGTGGTGGCATCGCCAAAGGCCTTGGCACCCTCGGTGGTGAACTTGAGGGCAACGTAATACTCAGAGCTGCCGCCGTTGCTCACAGCGCCGTACTGCGCCGAAGCGCTTTCGACCATGGAGCCGTCCAAAATCAGCTCGCCGTCCTTGCTGGCACCCTCGCGGAAGGTCAGGTAGGCGGTGGTGCCGATCTCCTGAATGGCAGACTCGGGGTCAAAATCCGTCTCGCCGGACTGCCACGGAAACTCCAGAATCAGACTGTCGGAGTTGTTGTCCACATACAGCTCGTAGTCGGTCACGTTCAACGCGACCAGACGGTTCTCGATGACCAGACGGGCGGCATCCAGCTGCTCGTCCGTGGCATCATAGCCATCCGAGGGCACAAAGGTGACGTTGACGCCGCCCTTGATATCCACACCAAAGCGGATATCCTTTGCACCCTTGATGTAGGTGGTGGTCACATCGCCATATTTTGCCGCCACGCCAAAAAAGGCGGTGTAAACAAACACAACGATCAGCAGCGCGGTAACGACCAGCTGCCATGCTTTGCCTTTTGTTTTCATAAGTCGGGAACCTCCAAAAGCGGCGGCTGTGCAGCCGCAGCCGTTTTTGTTGTGAACCGCAAGTTTTGCCGACGGTTCCTCTCCTCACAGAGCAGCCGTCGTGCCGACCTTTCTGTGATAAAACTCCCCTGCCAGCCCTGCAAAGAGCCCCGCAGAGGAGAATATACAAATTATTTTAAGCCTTAAGCCATATCAGCCAGCAGCTTTTCCACAACAGCCAGACGCACGCAGACGCACAGCAGTTCGGAAGCGGTCTCCACCTCGTCCAGACTGGGGTAAGTGGGGGCGATGCGCAGATGAGAATCCTGCGGATCCTTGTGGTACGGGTAAGCAGAGCCTGCACCGGTCAGCACCAGACCTGCGTTCTTGCACAGTTCCGCCACGCGCTTAGCGCAGCCGGGCATGACATACAGGCTGATAAAGTAGCCGCCCTTGGGGTTGGTCCAGTGGGCAATATCGCCGCAGGGGGTGAGGTTGGCGGCAAAAGCGGTCTTGACGGCATCGAAGCAGGGCACCAGACGGCGGCGGTGCTTTGCCATGTGTGCCAGAACGCCCTCCTTGTTCTTCAGGAAGCGGACGTGGCGCAGCTGGTTCATCTTATCGTAGCTGATGATCATCACTGAAAAGCGCTTGCACATATACTTCATGCTGTTGTCGCTGCAGGCAATGGCAGAAACACCGGCGCCCGGGAAGGTGATCTTGCTGGTGGAGGTGAACATGAACACGCGGTCCTGCGTGCCGTACTTCTTGCTTACGTTCAGCAGCACGGGGGTCTCGATGATCTCCTCGGTCAAGTGGTGGACGATGTAGGCCTCATCCCAGAAGATCTTGAAATCCGGGGCGGCGGTCTTCATCTTTGCAAAGCGCTCGATGGTCTCATCGCTGTAAGTGTAGCCATCGGGGTTGGAGTACTGCGGCACGCACCAGATGCCCTTGATGGTATCGTCCTCAGCCACCAGCTTTTCCACAACGTCCATATCGGGGCCGTTGGGGGTCATGGGCACGCTGATCAGCTCAAAGCCGAACTCCTCGGTGATAGCAAAGTGACGGTCATAGCCGGGCACCGGGCAGAGGAACTTGCGCTTCTCTACCTGAGACCAAGGGCAGGGAGACTCCGGGAAGCCGAACACATAGCCGATGTTGATGAGGTTGTACATCAGCTGCAGGCTGGAGTTGCCGCCCACGAACACCTCGTTGGGCTTTACGCCGAACACATCTGCAAACAGGGCGCGTGCCTCGCTCAGACCCTCCAGCTCGCCGTAGTTGCGGGCGTCGGTGCCTGCATCCGTGGTGTAGTCGGTCATCTTCAGCAGGTCCATTGCCAGATCCATCTGGTGGGGGCCAGGCTTGCCGCGTGCCATGTTCAGCTTCAGACCCTTTGCCTGAAACTCTTTATAAGCCTGTTCCAGCGCTGCCTTTTCAGCGGTCAGCGCATCGCGATCCATCTCGTGGTAATTTGCCATTGAAAACACACTCCTTTATAGTACTCTTCCTGTTACCCAATACTATGGCTCGTCTTTTGCGGTATGCCCCTGCCAGAGAACACACGCCGCACGATCCATACTTTACTATTATAGTACATTTTCCTGTCAGAAACAAGAATTTGAAAGCAAAAAGCCCTGCCAAAAGCAAAAAGCTTTCGAAACAGGGCTTTTAGGCAGGTACACTCCCCTGCTGTGCGGCGATGCCGTCAGCTGAGAGCGGCCTGATTTTTATAGCGTTTGCGCACGGCACCGTATTCCAGATGTGCCTCACCGCCCTCCACGGTGTCCTCGTCCACGGTCACGCGGATGATGGTGGCATCGCTGGGCACCTCGTACATGATGGGCAGCAGAATGCTTTCCATCACGCTGCGCAGACCACGGGCACCAGTCTTGCGCTCGATAGTCTTGCGGGCAATGGCGTGCAAAGCTTCGTCCGTGAAGGTAAGCTCCACGTTATCCATGCCCAGCAGCTCTTTATACTGCTTGACCAGACTGTTGCGGGGCTCCTTGAGCACGCGCACCAGCGCATCCTCGTCCAGATCATCCAGCACGGTGATGACCGGCAGACGGCCGATCAGCTCCGGGATCAGGCCGAACTTGACCAGATCGTGGGGCTCTACCTTGCGCAGCAATGCGCGCTCAGCCTCGGTGGAGTTATCCTTCAGCGCACTGCCGAAGCCCAGCGCGGACTTATCGGTGCGGCGCAGGATATACTTGTCCAGACCGTCAAAGGCACCGCCGCAGATGAACAGGATGTTGGTGGTGTCGATCTGGATGAACTCCTGCTGCGGGTGCTTGCGGCCGCCCTGCGGCGGCACGTTGCTGACAGTTCCCTCCAAGATCTTCAGCAGTGCCTGCTGTACGCCCTCGCCGCCCACATCGCGAGTGATGGAGGGGTTTTCGCTCTTGCGGGTGATCTTGTCGATCTCATCAATGTAGATGATGCCGATCTGTGCCTTCTGCACATCAAAATCGGCCGCCTGGATGAGCTTGAGCAGGATGTTCTCGACGTCCTCGCCGACATAGCCTGCCTCGGTGAGGGTGGTGGCATCCGCGATGGCGAAGGGCACCCCCAGCATCTTGGCCAGCGTCTGGGCCAGCAGGGTCTTGCCGACACCGGAGGGGCCGAGGAGCAGGACGTTGGACTTCTGCAGCTCCACGTCCGAACCTTTGCCGCTCAGGATACGCTTGTAGTGGTTGTAGACAGAGACCGCCAGCACACGCTTGGCCTCGTCCTGCCCGATGACATACTGGTCCAGGCCGTCTTTGATCTCCTCCGGGGTCAGGATGTTGACCGAGAGGTCATCCGCAGCCTGCACATGGGCGCGGCTTGCATTGCCGCGGCTGGGGCGGTTCGAGCCCGGATGCTCCGGCTTGTCCGCGAGCAGGTCGTAACACAGGCCGATGCACTCGCTGCAGATGTTGACGCCGGGGCCGATGATCATCCGCTCCACTTCGTCCTGATGCTTACCGCAGAAGCTGCAAACCAGATCTTTTTCGTTTTTGTCTCTGCCGGAATTGTTGTTTGCCATAGCCGTTTTTCCTTATTCTGGGTCGTCAGACGCAACGGGGTGCTCCCCTGCTGCGCCGATTGGTTTCAGCGATCCCTCAGCGGTGGGTGATGACCTCATCGATCAGGCCGTATTCCTTTGCTTGCTGCGCAGACATATAGTTGTCGCGCTCGGTATCCAGCTGGAGCTTTTCCAGCGGCTGGCCGGTGTACTCGCTCAGCATCCGGTTCATCTTACAAAAATCACAGTTTTAATCAT
>OHAH01002182.1_pt1 | contig 10622 bp, 9 predicted proteins | sample 1577071 | NCBI WGS metagenome assembly OHAH01 (sample SAMEA3541520, study PRJEB24748) | human gut metagenome | biome: human gut; feature: human-associated habitat; material: faeces | place: China | collected 2012 | reverse complement strand
ATCAGGTCAGAAATACTGGCAGATCCTTCCAATCTGTCCGACCAGCTATGGTGATTCACCATATCAGTCATTTTCCAGTTTTGCAGGAAATCCTTATTTTATCGATCTTGAGATTTTATGCAGGGAAAAACTGTTAAAAAAAGCAGAGTGCGAATCTTTTCCATGGGGCAGCAATCCTCATTATGTAGACTATGGGGTTATGTACAATTCCCGCTATGCATTACTGAAAAAAGTCTATGCACGTTTCATGAAAAAACAGCCGGAGGATTTTGCATCTTTTTGTGAGAAAGAAGCAGAATGGCTCGAGGATTATGCACTGTTTATGGCATTAAAAGATGCCCATGGCGGAATTGCATGGTTTGAATGGGAAAAAGAATTAAAGACAAGAGAACAGAAAGCATTGTCAGAAGCAAAAGAAACTTATGCAGATGACATTCTGTTTTACAAAATGCTCCAGTATCTGTTCTTCAAACAGTGGTGGGCATTGAAGGAATATGTAAATGAAAAAGGCATTGAGATCATCGGAGATGTTCCAATTTATGTTGCAGGAGATTCTGCGGATGTATGGGCTAATCCGGCTCAGTTCTACTTGGATGAGAACTTAGATCCAATCGATGTTGCAGGATGTCCGCCGGATGCATTCTCCGCAGATGGACAGCTTTGGGGAAATCCGCTGTTCCGCTGGGATGAGATGAAAAAAGACGGTTATAGCTGGTGGACAAAACGGATCAAAGCAATGTCAAAATTATATGATATTGTACGTATCGATCATTTCCGTGGATTTGATTCTTACTATGCGATTCCTGGAACAGACGACACGGCACGTAATGGTGAGTGGAGAGAGGGCCCTGGAATGGATCTGTTTCATGCATTGGAGAAGAAGCTTGGTAAGTTAAATATCATTGTGGAGGATCTTGGATTCCTGACACCTTCTGTATTAAAGCTTGTAAAAGATTCCGGTTTTCCGGGTATGAAAGTGGTACAGTTTGCATTTGATTCCAGAGAGGGAAGCGATTATTTGCCACATAACTACCCGACACACTGTGTTGTATACACAGGAACACACGACAATGATACGATCCTTGGCTGGATGAATACAGCACCGAAGGCAAGTGTAAAATTTGCAAAAGAGTACTTAAACCTCACAAAAGAGGAAGGTTATAACTGGGGCATGATGCGCGGTGCATGGGCTTCCGTCGGTGATCTCGCAATCGTTCCGATGCAGGATATCATTGGTGTCGGTTCTGAGGGACGTATGAATACGCCATCCACCTTAGGCGGCAACTGGGAGTGGAGAGCAACCGCAGACCAGATTGACAACAAACTTACAAAACACCTTTATAAATACATGCAAATGTACGGACGTGTCAGGAAAGATGTGAAGGAAGAAGCCAAAGAAGAAGCTAAAGAAGAAGCGTAGATAATAAAAAAGTAAATTGTAGAAAGAAAAGTCGCACAGACAACAGTGATTTCCTTTGTGAGCTCTGCGAGCAGGAACATCACAGTTGTCTGTGTGACTTTTCTTTTTGCCAAAAACTTGAATATCTACGCTTCCCAATGGCTTGTAAAAATGGAGAAAACCATCTATAATAAGTAGGCTGTGGTATATCCACGGAATACGTGAGAGAAGAAGGTTTTACATATGCTGATCGAGAAATTTTTAAAACAGGCAAAAGAAGAGATTATCATGGATACCGTGTTATCCGATGAGTTTATGGATAAAGTGCAGGACAATTTTGCACCGATCGAGAGTCTGATGGCATACTACCGGTGTGCGATCATGGAAGTGGAGACAAAGTTCAATGTTTTGAATGAGCAGTTTTCCCTGCAATATGACAGAAATCCGATCGAGTCCATTAAGGCGAGAGTGAAATCGTTTGACAGTATTTTAAAGAAAGTGAAGCGGAAACAGATTCCGTTTTCACTGGAATCCATAGAGGAAAATATCAACGATATCGCAGGGGTCCGCGTGATCTGTTCATTTCAGGAAGATATTTATATGCTGGCGGATTGTCTGCTGCAGCAGGACGATGTCAGACTGATCGAGCGGAAAGATTATATTAAAAACCCGAAGCCGGGTGGATACCGCAGTCTGCATCTGATCATCGAAGTGCCGATTTTCCTTGAAAAAGAAAAACGTCCGATGAAGGTGGAAGTCCAGCTTCGGACGATCGCAATGGATTTCTGGGCAAGTCTGGAGCATAAATTACGTTATAAGAAGAACATTCCGGAAAGCGAGGCAGAGTATCTGGCAAAAGAACTGGTGGAGTGTGCCGGCATCAGTGCATCCCTGGATCAGAGAATGGAAGCTATCCGTGACCGGATGGAAGCTGCACAGGAGAAGATGTCATGACAACACAGGAAAAGAACGGGATCACAGAGGGAGTGATCTGGAAACAGCTGTTGATTTTCTTCTTTCCGATTCTGGTGGGAAGTTTTTTTCAGCAGTTATATAATACGGTGGATTCTGTCATTGTGGGACAGTTTGTCGGAAAAGAAGCACTGTCGAGTGTCGGCGGCTCTGCCGGGCAGATCATAAGCCTTGTGGTAGGGTTTTTCACAGGCGTGTCCACGGGAGCTACCGTTATTATCTCACAGTATTTTGGTGCCGGAAAAAAAGAGGAGATAGAAGAGTCTCTTCACACCGCTTACGCATTTGCACTTGTGGGAGGACTTGTGCTCGGAATTGCCGGGATCGTTTTTGCACCGCAGATGTTACGCTGGATGAACACACCGGAGGAACTGATCGCAGAATCGGTACTGTACGTGCGGGTGTATTTTTCAGGACTGATTTTTATTTTCATTTACAATATGGGTGCTGCGATTTTAAGGGCAGTTGGGGATTCGAAAAGACCATTATATTATCTGATCGTCTGCAGTGTGGTAAATATTATATTGGATCTTTTACTCATTCTGGTCATCCCATTAGGCGTTTTAGGTGCGGCCATTGCCACCCTGATCGCTCAGGCGGTCAGTGCTGTTTTGGTGACAGTTACACTGATGTACCGCACGGAGGGCATGAAACTGTGTCTCTCACAGATCCGCATGTACAAAAGAATGCTGCAGAGTATTTTAAAAATAGGTCTTCCGGCGGGATTTGAGGCAATCATGTACAGTATTTCGAATATTATCGTGCAGGTGTCCATCAATAATTTTGGCGTGGACACGATGGCGGCATGGACGGCTTATTCCAAAATTGATTTTATTTTCTGGATGATCAACAGCGCATTCGGAATCTCTGTTATGACATTTGTAGGACAAAACTATGGAGCAGGAAAATGGGACCGCATCCGGAGAGGTACAAAAATCTGTCTTGGCATGGCACTGATATCGGCGGTTTCTGTGAGTATCATCTTAATGTCTGCAGAAAGATTTCTGTTTGGAATCTTTGTCAATGATGCGGGCGTGGTAGAGATCGGTATCCGCATGATGAATGTGATCGCACCGGCGTACTTATTATTTGCCTTTATCGAAGTGTTTTCCGGGGCACTGCGTGCACAGGGAGCAGTGGTAGTTTCCACGCTGATCACGATGGTTGGCATCTGTGTGCTCCGTATGATCTGGGTGACACTTGTGGCAGCTCACGGAACCTTAGAGCAGGTCATCATCTGCTATCCGATCACATGGGCGGCAGGTGCGCTTGCGATGAGCATCTATTACATTTACAAGCAGAGAAAAATATTTCAGGCAAGATAGCCACTAAAATACGTGAATATATAAGAGAAACCTATTTATTATTTATTTTGATAATGAACAGGTTTCTTTTCTCATTTATTGCGAAACTCATAAAATGTAAATTAAATTGTGAAAAATCGACAAAAGCTTGAGAAAACACTGGAGAGCGGTCGGTTCTTAGAAGGCAGGTGCGACAATAGTCGTGACTGGCTTCTTAGTACCGTTACCAGCGACACGTAGCGAAAGCGTGTTTTCGAAAATTTTGTTGATTTTTCACAATTTGACATAGCATGAGAAGAGTTTCGCCCCCAAAATGAAAAAGATACAAGAATTCTATTGACAGATATATAAATGACTGATAATATAAACATATGAACAGATATTCATATAACACGGAGGTGAAATGATTGGCAATTAATGATGTAGAACACTGTGAAACGTGCGAGATCCACGAGGATAAGATCAAACAGGTGAGTGAGCACATGCCGGACGAAGATGAACTGTACGATCTGGCAGAACTGTTTAAAATATTCGGTGATTCAACCAGAATCCGGATTTTGTATGTGTTGTTTGAGTCAGAGGTGTGTGTCTGTGATCTTGCGGAAATGCTTCATATGAACCAGTCAGCGATTTCCCATCAGCTTAAAATATTAAAGCAGGCGAAGCTTGTAACCGGCAGAAGAGAAGGCAAATCCGTGATTTATTCGCTGGCAGATGAACATGTGCGCACGATCATCGATCAGGGAAGAGAACATATTGAAGAATAAGAAAATGGAGGAATGGATCATGAAGAAAAAATTTAAATTAGAAGACCTTGACTGTGCAAACTGCGCAGCAAAAATGGAAGATGCGATCAAAAAAATCCCGGGTGTCAACGATGCAAGCGTAAGCTTTATGACACAGAAAATGAGCATTGATGCAGAGGATGCAAAATTCGACGAGATTATGAAAGAAGTCGTTGCTGTTTGTGCAAAGGTTGAGCCGGACTGCAAAATTTTATTTTAATGAATCAATGGCTGCTGCGTGATGCGGCAGCCATTTCTATCCCAAGGAGAGTAATTTGTGCCTGCGGCATAAAGTCTGCAGGTTACAGAAAGGCATGGTAAATAATATGACAAAGAAACAGAAAAAGATGCTTTACCGCATCATTGTCACATTTCTGCTGTTTGCAGTCCTGATGGTCTGTGAACATACGGGACGGATGGACGGATGGAACAAAATTGTGTTATTTGTGATTTATCTGGTTCCGTATCTGGTCATTGGTTATGATATTGTATACAAGGCGGCACGAAACATCAGCCACGGACAGGTGTTTGATGAGAATTTCCTTATGATGATCGCCACATTCGGAGCGTTTGGCGTAGGTGAATATTCCGAGGCTGTCGCTGTTATGCTGTTTTATCAGGTAGGCGAACTGTTCCAGGGCTATGCGGTTGGAAAATCCCGCCAGTCCATTTCTGATATGATGGACATTTGTCCGGAATATGCCAATATCGAGGAAGACGGAGTTTTAAAACAGGTTGATCCGGATGATGTGGAAGTTGGAAGCATTATCGTAGTGAAACCGGGGGAGCGTATTCCTTTGGACGGTATTGTTGTGGAGGGTGAATCCCTGATCGATACCGCAGCACTGACCGGCGAGTCGGTACCAAGAAGCGCAAAAGCCGGGGATGAGATCATCAGTGGTTGTGTGAACGGAAGCGGAACATTAAAAGTAAAAACAACAAAAGAGTTTGACGATTCCACGGTTGCAAAGATTCTGGAACTTGTGGAGAATGCAAGCAGCAAAAAAGCAAAAGTTGAGAATTTCATCACACGTTTTGCAAAATACTATACTCCGGTTGTCACGATCGGTGCAGTGATCCTCGCAATTTTGCCACCACTGATCATTGGCGGCGGATGGGCAGAATGGATTCAGAGAGCATGTATTTTCCTTGTTATTTCCTGCCCATGTGCGTTGGTAATCTCCGTTCCTTTAGGATTCTTCGGAGGAATCGGTGCAGCGTCTAAGATCGGTGTCCTTGTAAAAGGAAGCAACTATTTAGAGGCAGTGGCAGAGATGACCACAATTGTTTTTGATAAGACCGGAACACTGACCAAAGGCGAGTTTAAAGTGACAGATGTCATCACCGAAAACGGTTCCAAAGAGGAACTGATCGAACTTGCTGCATTGGGAGAGGGTTATTCCAATCATCCGATTGCAAATTCCATCCGCGAAGCTTACGGAAAAGAGCTGGATTTAAACCGTGTGACAAACACAGAGGAGATCGCAGGACACGGAATCAAAGCTGTGATCGACGGAAAGACCGTATTACTCGGAAACGAAAAACTTATGAAGTCAGAGAGTATTTTCTATACATCTTGCAAGAGCATGGGAACCGTTGTTTATGTGGCATGCAATGGTGTGTTTGAAGGAGCGGTTGTCATCTCCGACACCATTAAAGACGGAGCAAAAGAGGCGATCCGCGATATGAAACAGGTAGGTGTCAGACATACAGTCATGCTGACCGGAGACCGCAGAGAGGCAGCAGAGACAGTGGCACAGACACTTGGTATTGATGAGGTACATGCAGAACTGTTACCGGGTGGTAAAGTAGAGCAGGTGGAAGCACTCTTAAAAGCTGAAAAAGAAAAAGAGCGTCTTGCATTTGTTGGAGATGGAATCAATGATGCTCCGGTACTCACCAGAGCGGACATCGGAATCGCAATGGGAAGCATGGGTTCCGATGCGGCGATCGAAGCAGCGGATATTGTCCTGATGGATGATGATGTGACAAAGATTGCATCGGTTGTTAAGATTGCAAGAAAGACACTCCGCATTGTAAAACAGAACATTGTGTTTGCACTTGCAATAAAAGCACTTGTTCTGATCCTCGGCGCACTTGGTATGGCGAATATGTGGGAGGCCGTATTTGCGGATGTAGGAGTTTCTGTCATCGCAATCTTAAATTCCATGCGTACTTTAAATGAAAAGTAAAAAGAAATATTCATAGTAGTCAAAATAAAAATTCGGATTCTCAGTCAAAAATTGTCAGAAATAAGTTGACTTTATATCTGTAAAAAAGTACTATTTTTGTAGGAGAAAGGATGACATAAATGAGACAGTCCTAAAATAGCAACGGAGAAAGGGAAAATGAACAAGATCCTTGATTTGATTTTTGAAGATGTAAAGAATGAGAATGAAACAAAGAAAACAGCGGTGACACTGCGTATCAGTGCGCTGATCTTCATTGGATATTTTCTCTGCCTTATGGCAGTTTTCTGTAGCATGGGCGACTGGATGAATGTGGGTGGCTGTCTGGTGTGCGGAGTATGCTATGTGTTATCTTTTTACACGACGTACTTGGATCATACGAGAGAGTCAGCGTGGATCTCACAGATACTTATGATCGTGTGGATCATCCTGTTTATTGTGATGTTTGGCTGGGATTGCGGAGTACAGCATTATCTGTTTGCATTTCTTGCGCTGAACTTTACGGTGAGTACTGCAGGAGAGCGGAGAAAAGTGCTGACTGCGGTCGGAGCATGTGCACTCCGTCTGGCTTTGTATGCCTACGCCCGGAATTTCAAACCGTACAGCCCACTGGATCCCGGCATAAGTGTTCTGATACAGATTTTAAATACCATTTTTATTTTTGCGCAGATCACCGCTGTCATGATCATATTTACGAAGGATGCCCAGAAAATGGAACAGAAGCTTGTACGGTATAATACAAAACTGCAAAAGTTAGCTTCTGTTGACGCACTTACCGGTCTTTGGAACCGCCGGAGCATGTGGGAATATATCCGTGCAGTGGAGTATGATTATGAGGTCGGAAATGCAGGCTTTGTATCGATCGCCATTGCAGATATTGATTTCTTTAAAAGGATCAATGATACCTATGGGCATGATGCAGGTGATGAAGTGTTAAAGGCAGTGGCTGAACTTTTCATGGACAAAATGAAAACATATGGAAGGGTGTGCCGCTGGGGAGGCGAGGAGTTCCTGTTTGTATTTTATGGCAGAAACGGCGATGCGGCATATGATGTGCTGCAGGAGATTTATGACGAGATCCACAGGCTGACGGTGTCGTATGAAAATGAGGAGATCCGCATTACCATGACGTTTGGACTGGAAGAGTACGATAAGAACGATGGTATGGAAATGGCGATCCGCAGGGCAGATGAGAAGTTATATCAGGGAAAAGAGACCGGACGCGATAAGATCGTTTATTGAAGCAGGTGGCGTATCTGAAAAAAATATGCATATTATGCAGAAAATACTATGGAATTTTTTGGAAAAATAAGGTATAATATGCTATATTGTGAAAAGGCTTACATGATAACAAGAGAGGAGTTAACGAAAAACAATGGAAGAAAATAAATATCGTTATAATGACATTTCGGAACGATTGCGGAGAATGAATAGAATATATATGGGAGCCACGATCTTTATGGCGGCACTGATTTTGTTGTATCTGTGGATGAAACAGATGAATCATAACATCAAGACGGTGACCGTCTATGGAAATACGGTTCTTTTACTTGCATTTACCGTGGTGAACGCGGTTATTTATTGCAGGAATAAGGCAACAAGCAAGTTAAAAGTGGCGGTAACCATGGAGATGGGAATTGAGTATTTGCTGATTGGTATGCAGACAGATGCGCATTTTATTACCTATATACTGATTGTTTCTCTTGCATTACAGATTCCTTATTATGATAAAAAGGGATTAAGGAGAACCTCAATTGGACTTGGAATTTTATATATCCTTGTGACTGTTGTACAGTCTGTCAAGGGAATTAATGTGATAGATGTGGATACCATCTGTGGTATTTGGGGTGTGCTTGGAATTCTCTTTATCATCGCAAAAATCGGTGATATCACGATTATGTTTAATGATGATGCACTTGGCTCTATCGCAGAAGAACATGAGAAGGAAAAACGGGTACTGGAAGGGGTGCTTGGCATTTCACAATCTATCCAGACAGAATCTGTAAAGAGCGGTGAACTGATCGAAAAGCTGGTTGGCGTGACAGAATCTGTAACAAACAGCATGCAGGAGATTTCAGCTTCTGCCAATACAACCGCAGGCAGCATTGAAGAACAGAGTACAATGACCAATTCCATTCAGGATGCAATTGGTGTAACCGGAGAGAGTTCAAAGCAGATGGTGGATATTGCAATGAATTCCAACGAGAGTATTCAGGAAAATATCCGTGTAATGGAAGAATTAAGGACACAGTCAGAACTGATCACGAATACAAACCACGAAGTGACGACCGCAATGACAAAGCTTCAGAACAAAACAAAAGAAGTGGAAGAGATTGCAGGAATGATCTTAAATATTTCCAGCCAGACGAATCTTCTTGCACTGAATGCATCGATCGAAAGTGCAAGAGCCGGTGAGGCAGGCCGCGGATTTGCTGTCGTGGCAGAACAGATCAGACAGCTTGCAGAGCAGACAAAGAATTCTACGGAGCAGATCACGAGGATCGTCAATGAGCTGAATGAGAATGCCAATGAAGTAGTTTCTTCTGTGGAAGAATCTGTAGAGGCCGTTGAGAGCCAGAATCAGAAGATCGTTGCAGCATCTGAGACATTTGAGATATTGAACCGTAATATGACAGATCTGATCGATCATATCGAGGAAGTAAACCGGCAGGTGGATGGACTTTCTGAGTCTAATAATAAGATCGTGGAAAATATATCCCAGTTGTCTGCTGCAACAGAGGAAGTGACCGCAAGTGCAGAACAGGTACATGGCATGAGTGAACAGAATCTCCAGTTTGCAGAGCAGGTACAGCAGGCAGTAGATAAGATGCGTGCAACGGCAGATGATCTGAAAAAGTATTTATAAGAAAAGAGCTGCAGGATGCAGCCCTAAAGAAAGGAAAAATGTTCCAGAGCGAAGGCGATACCGTCTTCGCTCGCTTTTTTTGTGACAAAGGACACCCGGTCAAAAAGAGAAGCCGGGTATGCATTTCCCATCGCAACACTGTTCGGGAGATAGGAGAGCATCGGAAGATCATTGTTGCTGTCTCCGAATGCATAGGCATCCTCTTTTGACAGATTGTAATGATCAAGGACAAACTGGATTCCGGTTGCTTTGCTGTAGCCGTGAGGGACAAATTCCCGGAATGTGCCGCCCCGGTCAATGCAGTTGAAATGTACGTCGCTGATCTTTCGGAAAGCCTGCAGCTGCTCTTTGTCCTGAAACCAGATAACAAATTTATCACAGGTAAAATCCGGTGACTCCAGATCCGTTGGCATTGTATAACCGCGTTTCACGAAAGCGTCATATTGTGCCACGGCATCCGGATGAATGACCGGACGGACCGGATCATAAGCAACCGCAGTGGATGATTCGAAAACAATGTCCACATTGGTGTCTCTTGCTGCTTTTAACAGTTCCATTGTAATTTCATGGGACTGTGTGACATGTAAAAGATTCTTTCCGCCGCAGTAAATATCAGTGCCGCATCCGCAGACAAATCCGTCAAAGCCGACTTCCTGAAAGCGTGGCTCCACGTTCTGGATACATCTTCCGGTATTTAAAAACATCAGGTTTCCGTTTGCTCTGGCTTTTCGTATCGCAGTGATGGCACTCTGTGGTATGGAACCGTCGATTTCGGAAGTTAAAGTTCCGTCTATATCAAAAAAAGCTATTTTTTTCATTTGGGATTCTCCTTTTCCATCGTATTTCAAACGATTGCATTGTATAGTATTTCTTGGAAATAGTCAAAGAAAATATGAAAAATCAGTAAATTCGGATACCATAAGCATGAAAAATATGGTAAAATATGTATAACTTTGATGAACACGGAGGTTTCGGATAATTATGGAGCAGGATAACAGTAAAGTGGCCTGGGGGAAAGCCTTAAAACCGATATTTGCATTGTTGCTTGTCATTGTTTTATGGCAGGGCGAGGCGGAAATTATCAACAAACTCTACGATTGAGTAGAG
>OHAH01002168.1_pt1 | contig 10702 bp, 7 predicted proteins | sample 1577071 | NCBI WGS metagenome assembly OHAH01 (sample SAMEA3541520, study PRJEB24748) | human gut metagenome | biome: human gut; feature: human-associated habitat; material: faeces | place: China | collected 2012 | reverse complement strand
GCAAGAATAGTCTCACGCTTCTTTACGGTCTCAGGTTGGAAAGTTCCGTCTCGGTTCCTGATACCAGAAAAGCACTTCAGGATTTTGGAGCTTATTGCAGAAGAAACAATCCGATCCCGTTAGTTGGCATTACCGGAAGCGTAGGAAAGACAACGACCCGTGAAATGGTAGCGGCTGCTTTAAGTGCAGGTTTCCTTGTATACAAAACACCTGGAAACAGCAACAGCCAGGTAGGTGTTCCTATTACTGTTGCGGAAATTCCGGAAAATGCAGAGATCGGCGTGATCGAGCTGGGAATGAGCCGGTTCCACCGTTTCCGAGCTGTACCTGTATGTTGTGGGCTCTGAGGACAAGGGCGAGAACCTGGCCGGTGAGGGTCTGGCAGACGGTGAGAACGTCGTTCTGACCCTGCCGGAGGATGCTGACCAGTCCGCAAAGTACGTCCTGGAGTTCACCACCGAGGACGGCACCACGCAGAGCTTCGACACTCTGAGCTACGAGGTCGCTCCCATCTCCCTGCTGAGCGCTGACGCCGCAGCAGGTGCTACCCCCATCAGCTTCACCGCTCCGGAGAAGTAAGATGTAAACAAAAAAGAAGCTCCACAGTGCAGTCGCACCGTGGAGCTTCTTTTTTGCTTTTTATCAGACTTTCTCGATGGTAATGGTCCACTCGCTGGTCAGGGCCTCATCCGGCTCCAGGACCTCATGCTTTCCTTCTTCGTTGACGCTGTTGGCCCAGCCGTTCCAAGGCTCCATGCAAACGAAGCTCTCCGCGTCCTGCTGCCAGAGCACACCGTTGTTGAAGCTGTCGTCGGCGTCCACCGTGACCTTGTGGCCGTTGCCCTTGTCGGTGAAGCTCATCGGGAACTCCACACCCGTCATCAGGCGGATGGTGTTGTCGGCGCCTTCCTTGCGGGTCAGGGTGATCTTCTCCGGAGCGGCGGGCTGCTCGCCCTTGGCGTTCTCGGAGCAGGTCTTGCACCGGATGTCAAAATCCACATTCTCCAGAGCGGAGGCCGTGAAATAGGGGTGATAGCCGAAGCTGAAGGGCATCGGGACGTCGCCCTCGTTGATGACGGTCATGCTGATGGAAGCGGTGGTGCCGTTCAGGTCGTAGTTCACCAGCAGGGTGAAATCAAACGGGTAGAGGAACTTGGTCAGCGGGGTGGACTCCAGGATCAGCGTCACACCGTCGGGGCCGACGCTCTCCACTTCCCAGGCGCACAGGTCAGCGAAGCCGTGGCACTCCATGGGGTAGGCCTTGCCGTCGAACAGATGGACGCCGCCGTCCGGGTTGCCGCAGCTGGGGAAGAGCACCGGCACACCGAACCGGGGGCGGTTGCACTCGCTGAAGTTGGGGCGGCGAGTCCAGATGTACTCGTCGCCGTCCAACGTGAAGCCGGTGATCATGCCGCCGCGCTCCGGGGTGATGGTCAGGGCCGTCTTGGCAGCGGGGTCGGTGATGACGTACTGCTCGTAGCAGGCACCGCCTTCGGTAACATACTGAGTCGTGATCTGATTCATTTTAAGTCCTCCTGATTCGCATCCCCACCCTCTCAGGCGCTTCGCGCCAGCTCTCCCAAAGGGAGAGCCTTTGGCATATCGGCCAGGCCTGAGCAGAACGAGAATGCTTTGTTTGATTTGGAAGCAGCCGGGCGCTGTTCTCGATCGAGACAGCAAGGCCCGCTGCCTTGCGGCAAACCGGGCCTGTGCGTCTTGTTGTGAGGAAACCGGCCTGCCAATGGCTCCCACTCCGGGGGAGCTGGCAAAGCCGCAAGGCTTTGACTGAGAGGATTACAGCACGACGCCGTCCTTAAAGATGGAGATCTCGCGGAAGCCGTGCTTCTCGGCCTTGGTCTGCTCGCCGCTTGCAACGCGGATGACCAGATCCAGCAGGCCCTGTGCGGTCTCGTCGATGGTCTTTTCGCCGTCTGCGATGACACCGGTGTTGTAGTCGATCCAGCCCGACTTCTTCTCTGCCAGCGGGGTGTTGGTGGAGATCTTCAGGGTGGGAGCCGGAGCCGAGAACGGCGTACCGCGGCCGGTGGAGAACAGGATCAGGTGGGCACCTGCGGCCGTCATGGCCGTGGCAGACACCAGATCGTTGCCGGGACCGTAGAGCATGTTCAGGCCCTTGGTGACCACCGGGTCGCCGTAGCCGATCACGTCCATGATGGGGGCCGTGCCGCCCTTCTGGACGCAGCCGCAGCTCTTGTCTTCCAGCGTAGTGATGCCGCCCTGCTTGTTGCCCGGAGAGGGGTTGTCGTAGACGACCTCATTGTGGCTGATGAAGTACTCTTTGAAGCCGTTGATCATCTGCTCGGCCTTGACGAAGACGTCGCGGTCGATGCAGCGGTCCATCAGGAAGCCCTCGGCGCCGAACATCTCCGGCACCTCGGTCAGGACGGTGGAGCCGCCCCGCTGGCCCATCATGTCGGAGAAGCGGCCGATAGTGGGGTTGGCGGTGATGCCGGACAGGCCGTCAGAGCCGCCGCACTTCATGCCGACCACCAGCTCACTCACGGGGATGGGCTCGCGCTTGAACTGGCCGGCGTAAGCGGCCAGCTCCTTCAGGATGTCGCGGGCGGCGGTGAACTCGTCGTCCACGTCCTGGCAGGTCAGGAACTTCACGCGGTCGTGGTCATACTCGCCCAGCTCTGCGAGGAACTGCTCATGGGTCAGGTTTTCGCAGCCCAGAGACAGCACCAGAACGGCAGCGGCATTGGGGTGGCGGACCAGAGCGGCCAGCAGCTTGCGGGTCTGCGCATGGTCATGGCCGGTCTGGCTGCAGCCGAAGGGGTGGGTAAAGGTGTAGAGGCCCTCGATGGTGCCGGTGACGAGGTCCTGATTGTCGGCCACCATCTTCTTGGCGATGTCGTTGACACAGCCGACGGTGGGGATGATCCAGATCTCGTTGCGGATAGCGGCGCGGCCATCCTTGCGGCGGAAGCCCATGAAGGTCTCCGGCTCCACCTTGGGCAGCGGGGCCAGATCAGGGGCGGGGTTATAGCTGTATTCCACCTCACCGGAGAGGTTGGTGTGGACATTGTGGGTGTGCATCCAGGTACCCGGCTCAGCGTCGGCGGTGGCGTGGCCGATGGGGAAGCCGTACTTGATGACGTTCTCGCCGTTCTTGATGGGCTTGACGGCCATCTTGTGGCCCTGAGGGATGTCCTCCAGCGCGGTGACGGCAAGGCCGTCCACCTGGACGAGGGTACCCTTGGCAATGGGATGCAGAGCGACAACGACGTTGTCGATGGGACTGATATGGATCGCCTGCGGCATAGTTTTTCTCCTACTCTTTCATGAGAAGCTGTTTTCATAAGCATTGCACACCGCCCGAACGGCCTTTTTTGCTCGCATACTGCGTTGCTTTCCCTTGCAATCCGCCGAGGATTGCTGCGGAAAATCGCCTTGTCTGCGCGCAAAAATTCTCGTCGTTCGGCGCACCCTGCTTACGAAACCATCTTCTAAGCCAAAAGGGCTGCTGCCCAAAGCAGCAGCCCTTTTGTGCAAATTTTCAGCTTACAGGCAGCTCTTGTAAGCAGCCTCGGCACCCTCGGTGCGGATGAGCTCCAGGTCTGCCAGAACAGCGGCCTCGAGGCCCTCGATCTTGGTCAGGTCCTGATCCCACATCTGGGTGTTGGTCAGAACGGCCTTCACCAGCTGAGCAGCGGTGTCGTCCTTGTGTGCATAGTAGAAGTCCAGAGCCCATGCGTCATCCTGGATCTTGTAGGTGTTGCCCGCCGGGCGCTTGCAGATGAGGCCGTCAGCAGTGCGCTCCTGAATGTCGTTGGAGTAGAAAGCGATGTAAGCAGCCAGAGACATGGTCAGGCACTTGGGCAGCTTCTTCTGCTCCTCGATATAAGTCAGGAAGGAAGGCATGTTGCGGGCCTTCCACTTGGAGGTGGAGTTCAGGGAGATGCTCATCAGCTCGTGGTTGATGAACGGGTTGTTGAAGCGGTCCTGCACAGCAGAAGCGAACTCCTCGAGGTCCTTCTTGTCCAGAGGCAGGGTGGGGATGACTTCCTCGTGCAGCATCTTGTTCATGAAGCCGCGGATGGTGTCGTTGTGCATGCAGTCACGCACGATGTCGAAACCGGCCAGATATGCGCCCAGAACGAAACCGGTGTGAGCACCGTTCAGGATGCGGACCTTGCGCTTCTTGTAGGGGGTGACATCGGGGACGACCATGACGTTGACGCCGGCCTTCTTGAACGGCAGCTTGTCCTCCAGACCATCGGGACCTTCGATGACCCAGACGCCGAAGACTTCGCCGACATCCAGAGCCTTATCGGTATAACCGTTGGCCTCTTCCAGAGCAGCCATCTCCTTCGGGTCACGGATGCGGCCCGGGACGATGCGGTCCACCAGAGTGGAGCAGAAGGTGTTGGCGTTGTTCATCCAGTCGATGAAGGCAGCGTCGAGGTTCCAGTCCTTCGCGTAGTTGTTGCAGCACTTCTGCAGCTCCTTGCCGTTGTTGTCGATGAGCTCGCAGGAGAGGATGACCAGACCCTTGTCCGCAGCGCCCTTGAAGGCGGTGTAGCGCTCGTAGAGCACGCGGGTCAGCTTTGCGGGGAAGCTGTTGGGAGGCACCTGATCAAACTGGCTGTCGCCCTGCGTGTAGGCGATGCCGGCCTCAGTGGTGTTGGAGACGACGATCTCCAGGTCCTCAGAGCGGGCCAGAGCCAGCACTTCGTCCCACTTGCCCTCGGAGTAGGGGCAGACGCAGTCATGCACGCAGGAGATGACGCGCTTTGCATCGACCTTCTGACCCTTCTCGCTGCCGCGCAGGTACAGGGTGTACAGACCCTCCTGCTCGTTGATCCAGTCCGCCATCTGGGGGAAGTTTGCGATGGGCTGGACGAGCTTGACCTTGCCGTTGTAGCCAGCCTTCTCGTTGGCAATATCAAAGAAGTAATCCACGAATGCGCGCAGGAAGTTGCCCTCGCCGAACTGCATCACCTTGACGGGTGCGTCCTTGAGGATATAACCGTTGTAGCCGGTGCTTTCCAGGACCTTGTAATTCAAAGTTTCCATTTGAGTGTCTCCTTTTATCAGATTGCTTTGCCTTTCACGGGGGGCAGCCTGAGCCGCGCCCTTCTCTGTCTCTATTTTATGCTGTTGTATACAAATAAGTCAAGTGCTTCTCAACAGTTTTTTGCCGGAAACGGGGTCGTTTTTATAAAAACCAGCGAATTGTACAAGTCCGCACGAGATTTTTGGGCAGTTTTTCAGTTGTATACATCGGCATTTTCCGGTATACTAAAGGCAGGAATGGCCTGTTTGCACGGAACAGGCCGATCCCCTACTATAAGAATGTTTCAAACTGTCATGACCATTGAAAAAAGGAGTTCTGACCATGAAAGCATTTATGGATAAGGAGTTCATGCTCCAGTCGCCCACCGCACAGCGCCTGTACCACGCTTACGCTGAGGATATGCCCATCTGTGACTATCACTGCCACATTCCTCCCCGTGAGATCTACGAGAACCGCCGCTTCGACAACATCGCTCAGGTCTGGCTGGGCGGCCGCAACCCGGACGGCAGCTACTTCGGCGACCACTACAAGTGGCGCGTCATGCGCTCCAACGGCGTGCCTGAGGAGTACATCACCGGCGACAAGCCCGACCGCGAGCGCTTCCAGAAGTTCGCTGAGGCTCTGCCCATGGCCATCGGCAACCCGATGTACCACTGGACCAACCTGGAGCTGCACACCTTCTTCGGCTACGACGGCGTGCTGAACGGCGACACCGCTGAGGAAGTCTGGAACCTGTGCAACGACAAGCTCCAGCACGACCCCAAGCTGACCGTCCGCGGCCTCATCGAGCAGAGCAACGTGGCCTTCATCGGCACCACCGATGACCCCATCGACAGCCTCGAGTGGCACAAGAAGATCAAGGAAGACCCCACCATCAAGTTCACCGTGGCTCCTTCCTTCCGCCCCGACAAGGCCATCAACATCAACAAGCCCGGCTTTGTTGAGTACATGGGCAAGCTGGCCGCTGCTGTCGGCAAGGAGAAGCTGGCCTGCATCAACTGCGTCACCAGCGCTCTGACCGACCGCATCGAGTTCTTTGCCGAGATGGGCTGCCGCGCTTCTGACCACGGTCTGGACTACATCCCCTACCGTGAGGCCACCAAGGAAGAGGTCAACGCCATCTACCAGAAGGCCATGAAGGGCGAGGCCGTTACCACCGAGGAGGCCGAGAAGTATCAGACCTACATCCTCATCCATCTGGGCAAGCAGTATCACCGCCTCGGCATCGTCATGCAGTTCCACTACAACTGCCTGCGCGGCGTCAACCGCAAGATGAACAGCCTGCTGGGACCCGACACCGGCTACGACATGATCAACACCGCTACCTGCGGCGGCCAGATCGCAGCCCTGCTCAGCGCCCTGAACGACACCGACGAGTGCCCCAAGACCATCATCTACAGCCTGAACCCCGGCGATGATGCTCAGATCGGCACCATCCTCGGCTGCTTCCAGAACAGCGAGGTCCCGGGCAAGATCCAGCACGGCTCCGCATGGTGGTTCAATGACCACAAGATCGGCATGGAAGAGCAGATGTCCCGTCTGGCCAGCCTCGGCCTGCTGGGCAACTTCGTCGGTATGCTGACCGACAGCCGCAGCTTCCTGAGCTACACCCGCCACGACTACTTCCGCCGCATCCTGTGCAACATCATCGGCCAGTGGGTCGAGGATGGCGAGTATCCCAACGACGAGAAGGCTCTGGAGAAGATCGTCAAGGGCATCTGCTTCGACAATGCAAAGCGCTACTTCAATCTGTAATCTCTCCTGAGTTACCCAAGACCTCCGCCGTCCACGGACTGCGGAGGTCTTTTTTGTTGGCAAATAAAACGCCCCCGCGTCAGCCATTTCAGCCGATGCAGGGGCATTGCTATCTCTCTTGGGATTTACTTGTTATTGTCAGCGACCATCATCTTGCTGGCCTTGTAGATGTCGCCGCAGCCCAGCGTGATGACCAGATCGCCTTCCCGGGCATTCTGCTTCACCCAGTCGGCGGCAGCTTCCAGACTGTCCACCAGCACCGAGCCGGGGATCTGAGCGGCCAGCTTTGCGCTGGTGATGGTGGGGTCGTTGGGCTCACGGCTGCCCATGATGGGGGTGATGACTGCGATGTCGGGGATCTTGAGCACATCCACGAAGTCGTTGAACAGCATCTTGGTGCGGCTGTATGTAAACGGCTGGTGGACGGCGATGAGGCGCTTGTAGCCCAGTTCCTTGGCGGTATTCAGGGTCGCACGCAGCTCGGTGGGGTGATGAGCGTAGTCATCCACCACCACAGCGCCGTTGCACTCACCGTAGACCTCGAAACGGCGTCCTGCGCCCTTGAAGCTTGCGGCAGCGGCGGCGCACTGCTCCACGGTCAGGCCCGCAAAACGGCAGACCGCGCACATGGCCAGCGCATTGTAGATGTTGTGACGGCCCGGCACAGCCAGACGGATGTGGCCCGTCACCTTGCTCCACTCCTTCAAATCGAACTCGAAGAAGCCGGGCTTATACTCCTGCACATTGACGGCCTGATAATCGCCGTCGTTGTCGATGCCGAAGGTGCGCACACGGCGGTCAAGGGTGTACATGACGTCCATCGTGTTCTTGTCGTCGGCGTTGGCGAAGATCATGAACTGGGTCATCAGGGCAAAGCGCTTGAAGGCGAACTTCAGCTCACCCATGCTGCCGTAGTAGTCCAGATGGTCGTTGTCGATGTTCAGCACGACGGAGAGGTAGGGAGTCAGCTTCAGGAAGGTCTCGGAGAACTCGCAGGCTTCGATAACGATGTCATCGCCCTTGCCGGCCTTGCCGTAGCCGTGGATGAGGGGCAGCTTGCCGCCGATGACCGCAGAGGGGTCGCGGCCTGCCAGCTCCAGAGCAGTGGTGATCATGGAGGTGGTCGTGGTCTTGCCGTGGGTGCCGGAGACGCAGATGCTCTGCTTGTACAGACGGCTCACATAGCCCAGCAGGACGCTGCGCTCCACCGTCGTGATGCCGTAGGAGGCTGCCGCATTCAGCTCCACATTGTCCTTTGCGATGGCGGCAGAGTAGACCACCAGGTCTGCACCGACGACATTATCGGCGCTGTGGCCCAGCGTGACCTTGACGCCCATCTCCCGCTCGGAGCGGATGATGCTGCCGTCCAGCACATCGCTGCCCGAAATGTCGTAGCCCTTTGCGGAGAGGATCTGGATGAGAGGATACATACCGCTGCCGCCGCAGCCGATGAAGTGTATCTTCTTCACATTATCCAGCAAATGCTGGGTGTAGTCGGTGTACATGAACATAGAAAGCAACCTCCAATAATATAAACGGCCGCTGGGCAGACCGTATCCATTCTAGTGACACATAGTATTATATAATTTTTGGAGCACAAAATAAACACTTCGGAGCGAATTTTCGGAAAGAACTATAAATTGACCGGTACTTTTGTGCTTTGTGTACAGAATCCGCGGCTTTGCGAGATACTTTTTGACGCTTCATAAAAGATTTACATTTTACTCCGGATAAATAGATAACGATCTTGAGATTTTTGTGTTATAGTTAGAAAGGAAATTTTGCTGCGGCAGCGCCTGCATCGACGTCGGCTGCTCCCGGCACGAAAAGAGGAGACACCTTTTGAACATCAAGATCACCGCCGACAGCACCTGTGATTTGTCCGAAGAGCTGCTGCGGCAATGGAATATTTCTCTGATGCCCATGCACATCCTGATGGGCGACGATACTTATCTGGACGGCGTCACCATTCATCCGGCTGACGTCTTTGCCCATGTGGACGCAGGCGGCCAGACCCCGAAATCCGCTGCCGCAAACCCCGTGGAGTACATCGACTTCTTCGAGCCCTTTGCCAAGGAGTACGATGCCGTCATCCACATCTCGGTCAGCGCCAAGCTTTCCTCCTGTTACCAGAACGCCTGCCTTGCCGCGCAGGAATATGACAATGTATCGGTCATCGACAGCGAGAACATCTGCACCGGTCAGGGCTATCTTGTCCTTCGTGCCGCCAAGTGGGCTGCGGACGGCCTGACGGCCCGGAACATCTGTATGCGCCTCCAGAACCTCGCCAACCGGGTCGAGCTGAGCTTTGTGCTCAACCAGCTCAACTACATGGCCAAGAGCGGCCGCTGCTCCGGCGTGCTGGCGTTCGGCGCCAACATTCTGGGCATCAAACCCAGCCTCGCCATCATCGACGGTGAGCTGAAGGTCGTCAAGAAGTATCGCGGCAGCCTGCCCATCTGCGTGGGCAAGTACATCACCGACCTGCTGGATGGCCGGGACGACATCGACAACAGCATGGTCTTTATCTCGTCCTGCCAGCCCAAACCCGGCTGCATGGAGGCCATCAAAGCCGGTCTGCGCAAATACGGCAAGTTTGAGAACATCATTGAGACCGACATCGGCACGACCATCGGCGGCTACTCCGGCCCCGGCACCATCGGCATCGTATTTGCGAAGAAAGTTTAATCGGCATTCAACCAAAGCGGCCCGGCTGCGTGGAAAGCTCCAACGCGGCGGGGCCGATTTTTGGTTATATAATGCTTTCGTAAAAAAGAAAACCGCCCTGAGAACTCTCAGAGCGGCATATTCAAGTCGGCGACTACCTATTTTCACAAGCCGTTTCCAGCTAACTATCTTGGGCACGAGTGAGCTTAACTGCTGTGTTCGGAATGGGAACAGGTGGAACCTCACCGTCATCGTCACCGACCATATGACTAGCTAAGTATATCATTTCTGATCTACTTTGTCTAGTATTTAGAAGGACGTGCACGCTTTCTTGAAACTGGTGTGCGAGAAACGCATCAAAACGCGCCTGTTCGCTGGCAGCATCGGACGATGCATTGGAAGGAGAACCAGTCTGCCCGGAAGCGGCGTAGGATTCGGCGGGGGTTCCTGAGCCGGAAGAACCAGCGCATCCGGAGAGAGCCAGGGCAGCAGCTGCAGCGATCGCGAGCGCTGTGCGCGGCAGGGGCGGGAAGGAAAAGCGTTTCTGCATAATATAATACCTCCAAAACAAATATATATGTCTGCAAGTATACCATACTTGACAAAGGGATGCAAAACAGATAGACTTAATCTATATATTTATATATGAAGAAAAGGCAGAGAAAAGAAGGTGGCTTGCCTTTAATCGCAGATGGAAAACCATGGGCGGTTAGAGGCTTTTTTTGTGAAGAACACAATTTAAAGCGCAATTTTAATAAGGAGGGCATGATAAATGTGTCAGAACTGTAAGAAACCTTACTATATAACAACTGCGATTGCCTATACATCGGGCAAACCGCATATCGGAAATACCTATGAGATCGTGCTGGCGGACAGCATTGCGCGCTACAAGAGGGCGCAGGGCTACGATGTGCGTTTCCAGACGGGCACCGATGAGCATGGTCAGAAGATCGAGTTAAAGGCAGATGAGGCTGGCATCACGCCGAAGCAGTTTGTCGATAACGTGGCGGGTGAGATCAAGACGATCTGGGATCTGATGAATACATCCTACGACAAATTTATCCGCACCACTGACGAGGATCATGAGGCGCAGGTAAAGAAGATTTTCAAGAAGCTCTATGATCAGGGCGATATTTACAAGAGCTGCTACGAGGGACTTTACTGTACCCCGTGCGAGTCCTTCTGGACCCAGTCCCAGGTCGACAATCTTCGCGATCGCCTCGACCTCCCAGACACTTG
>OHAH01002152.1_pt1 | contig 10775 bp, 8 predicted proteins | sample 1577071 | NCBI WGS metagenome assembly OHAH01 (sample SAMEA3541520, study PRJEB24748) | human gut metagenome | biome: human gut; feature: human-associated habitat; material: faeces | place: China | collected 2012 | reverse complement strand
TACACGCGCTTGAGCTTGTCGGAAAGGGTCTGGGATGGCATCCTGTCACCCCACAGCAGTTTGCTGATGTCGTCGACCTGACGGGTGCTCACTCCCGCCAGGCACATCTCCATCAACGCCTCCTCGACGCTGGACTCCCGCCTGCGGTAGCGTTCGATGACCGCGGATTCGAAGACCGCGCCCTTGAGTTTCGGCACCCTGAGCTCGAGCCTGCCCGCCTTTGCCGTGAGCGTGCGTTCGTAGTGGCCGGCCCTGTACGCCTTGCGCCCCTCCTTGCGTTCGTATCTGGCGGCCCCGGTGATCTCGTCGGCCTCGGCGTCGAGCATGGCGTTGAGGATCTGGGTCATCTTCTCGGTGACCAGCCGGTCGAGTTTGGTCTCGAACAGGTTCTGGTCGATCTGTATGATGTTGCTGTCGGGCATGGCTGCGCGTCCTGCTTTCCAATTGCGATTCTTTGTTTGGCGACTGAAAATCGTACACAGGACGCGGGCCATGCCCGCTTCAACATCTCAACGAAGAACAAAACCGAAAGTGCGCAGGAATTCGGACGTTATCGATGTCGTTGAGCTTTTTGAAGTGTCTGATTCGCCAGACAAAACGTCTGAAGATAAAGAGTCTGAAGATAAAGAGTCTGATTCGTTGGATAAGAAATGCACTATTACGCTTGAACATGAAGGGAGAACGAAGACTATAGAACTCGGCAAAGTTGGTGCGCCAGTTTTCCGAGAAGTTCTTACTGAGAAAGGCGATTTACCTCTCGGAGATGATGCCTTTCAGCAGAGAGCAGCAGAATTGGTAGCGAGTCGTTATAAGTGTCTTGGCTTGGAATGGTCTACTGCATATGAACAAAGTGAATGGTCAGAAGATTCTCTTAAATTTAGATGGAATACTTCGCAAATATTGTGAGGGGAAATGGGAGTTTTTAGACAATGTTTGAATATGCTTGTCCCAAAAGGAAGGAAACAACGTCACCCTGATTTGCTGGCAATTGTTATTGTCTTATTGATTCCAATAGGTTGTTCGGTGCTTTCTTTCGTACGTAAGATGCAAGTGGGCAATGCTGACATTATTGTGTCAGGAGTTGGAGTTCTTGGTGGGTTGCTTTTTGCTCATGCAATATTTGTTTTCCAATTGCGAATGGCATATTCTGATGCAAAACATAGACGAGCGTCAGAAGCATCTAGTCCTCTAATGGAGAAAACGGCAGTTATAGAGATGATTGACCAGATGTTTTATTCAGTTGTCTATGCATCCGCCTTGTCTTTGATCATAACATTAGTAATTGGACTAGCCTCATCACTTAGGTTGTGTGATAAAAAGGGTATCTTCCCCGTGTGGTTTTCAGCTTTAGTGATATTTCTCATTGCTCATTTAGCTGGTTGGGTTTGGTATGTAATATCAATTACAGCATCAGCTTATCGGGATTTAATTAAAGAACTTTAGCCTCGATAAAGGACTGCGAATTTTTTCCGTGGGAACTAAGCGAAAGTTTTTTCGTATGTTCGGTCCCAAGGAACGTGATATATTGCTCTACTAACCAGTGTATCGGGAACGTGCGGTGAGACACGAGCATTATTCGAGTCTTGCACATAATGCTCAGGAATTATTTTCGTTATATGTCATTTGACGTATAGTCCTCTGCTGAAATCCGAAGGATGAATTTCACCATCGAAATTCATTGTTTCAGCCAGATGATTCACCAGATCCGCCAAAATCGTATCCCTTGTAGCAACGTCGTGCGTCTCCAGAAGTTTTCTATAAAGTTCTTTGGCTTGTGGATCATCGTAAAAAGTGAGCGGAATTTGGTTAAGTTCAACGCAGAGCGCTCGTTGATCCATCCTGTTGCGCATGATATTTTTAACGAGTTCTCTTTTGTCTTGCCTTCGTTCGTTATTGAGAACGTCTTTTTGCTCAATGCGGTGCTGAACAAACCAGAATGATGTAGTGATGATTGCTCCGACAATGGCTCCAATAAGTGATGCTATGGTTTCCGTCATTTTGAATCATTCTCCTTGTTCGGGAATATGCGCATTGACTACATGCAGATATATCAAATAATTTCAGCGTATGGAGTCAAAAGCAGTCTAGTCTCGTGTTTGGGCAGTCGAAAGCAACATATGCAGAAATTCAGTTGTTCTTTGCTGGCATAAACGAGATGGTGACGTTTCCGGGACTCTCGGTTTCTGTTTCCGATAGGGGAGGCCTTGGACTCAAAATGTATGAAAAGCGGCGCCTTGGATGTGTTTTTTGCCATAATCGCATGGTCCCGACCGTTTCGGTATGTTCTATGTCCCGTAAATGTCGCACGATTCCATTTTCCGGCCGTTTTTTGGAATCGTGCTACATCGCACACCCCCGTAGTCGCGCGAAAGTGTCGGGAAAGCCGGTTCGGGGGTATGAAATAGGTGGGAAAACCGCATTTCGGCAGGAAAAATGTTGCACGATTCGAAATTTGCCCCGAAAATCGGAATCGTGCAACAAAATTCGTCGTTTCCTTCCGTGGGTCCTCATCTCTTGGCAGGTTCTTGCGGCATGGTGTCCGCTGCAAGCTTGGTGTTTGGACGGTGAGGCGAGAGGCTCAGTGGCGGGCGCAGGGCCTGCCGATCGCGATCGTGGAGGAGATCGCGTTCGAGAACGGTTGGATCACGCGCGGCCAGCTCATGGAGTCCGCGGAGCGTTACGGCAAGAGCCCGTACGGCCAACACCTCAAGGGTATAGCCGACGGCGAGATCATGCTCGTCCCCAACCAAAAGAGCTGATTCCTCGAGACTGATGGTGTATTAGGGGTGCTGCCTCATTGAGGCAGCACCCTGATGGCACTTTGACTGACGGTGCTTCTTATGGATTGCGTCGATGAGCGGCACTTCGACGAGGAGTGTTTTGACTGGAGACGTTCCAATGGGCGGCGCTTCGACTGGCGGTGAAGAGGGTCATCTGCCTTATGAGTGGCGGATTTGGGCGGCGTGAAAATGTCATTTCGCTTATCTGTGGCAGGCAATCGGCAGAGATATACCCTTTAACTGTGGAAAATGTACCCCCAAAGTGGCTTTTGCCCGTTATGACCTGCCACATATAGACGAAATGGGAGTTTCCATCTTCCGAAATCTGTCACATATAAGCGAAATGGGGAGCTGGGCACATACATTCCGTCACTTTCAGGGCGTGGCGGAATGATGATGAAAGCCTGTACCGGTCACTACCAATGATTTGAGGAAATTGCCAATAAGTCTCGTACGCGCACGATATCGACAGGGAATGTTCCTTATTTCACAGCCCATCTGTTTGAGTTCCCAAAAAATGTGTTCAATGTATGAAGGGATGAGGAATAGTTCGAGGGGGAAGATTATCCTTGGAAAGGATATTGTCAACGTGAGATGGGGAAGTTCAGTGACTTCTGTAGAGAACGCTAATGTGCAGCAGCCTACCGCACCGCAAGGGGTAGTTGAGGAAGCGGATGACGGCATCACTCTGATGGATCTGTTCAAAATCATTCGTAAGCATCTGGTCACCGCGATCATCGCATTCGTGGTGGTAGTGGCAGGCGTGAGCGCCTATACCTTCCTCGCTCCGGCGAAGTATACGGCTACGGCCCAGACCATGGCCACCTATAACGCTTCCGATGGTGGCGAAAGCATCGCCCAGCAGTCCACTGGCGGCAGCTACATTTCCAACCAAATCACCTCATACCCAACGCTTGCCACCACTTCGAAGGTGCTCAAGCCGGTCATCGATGATCTCGGTCTGGACGAAACCGTGACGGATCTTGCCGGCCAGGTCACCGTCACCAATCCGACCAACACCGCATTCGTGAACATTGCCGTGGTGGATGGAGATCCGAAGCAGGCCGCGGACATCGCCAATTCCGTTGCCGAATCGCTGAAGAACGTCATTGAAAGCGACCTGTACTCCGGAGATAAGTCCCCGGTGAAGCTTTCCATCGTGCAGAAGGCACAGGTTCCGACGTCTAAGTCTTCGCCGAAGACTGCCCTGTATTTGGCTGTCGGTGTGGTGCTCGGCATCATCATCGGCGTGTTCGCCGCACTCATCAAGGACCTCCTCAACACTAAGGTTGAAGAGACTTCCGATGTGCGTAGCATCGTTCGAGCATCTTCTCTTGGCTCCGTTCCGATGGACGCTTCGCTTGATAATAAGCGTCCGGTGCTGGTAAGCCAGCCTAACGGCGCTATTGCCGAGGAATTCCGCCGTATCCATACGAATATCGACTTCCTGCAGACCGACCGCACCGAAGGTGTGGGCCAGCTGCTTGTCATCACGTCTGCGCAGCCGTCCGAAGGCAAGACCACCATGGCTATCAACACTGCGGTGGCCCTTGCTGAAGATGGTGCGAAAGTACTGCTTATCGACGCTGATCTTCGCCACCCGTCCGTTGCTCACCACTTGGGCATTGAAGGTGCCGCCGGTCTGGCGCACGTGCTGTCCGGACAGATGGGCCCGAAGGACGTGGTGCAGAGCTACTGGAAGCCGAACCTGCACATTCTGCCTGGCGGCAAGAGGCCGGCGAACGCTGGCGTGCTGCTGAGCTCCGAAACCATGAAGCTCATGGTGGAGCAGGCGCTCACCCAATACGATTACGTGATTATTGATACCGCCCCGTTGACGGTGTCCAACGATGGAGCGGTATTCGGCCGTTGGGCCAAGGGCCTTCTGCTGGTGGTCAGCCGTAACGTGTGCGAGAAGAAGTCCCTGCAGGAGGCGGCCGACACGCTCGCCACCGCGCAGGTGCCGGTGCTTGGCTTCATCTTCAACCGTGCAGATCCGAAGAAGGTCAACTCCCACTCCAACTATTACTACTACTATGAAGATGGTGCTCCGCGTAGCAGCCATCGTGCAAACGGCAAGAAGAAGAGGATCTGACGTTTTCCTTCTTCACGGAATGAGGGGTGTATGGCAACTGAGAACGATAATTCCCGGTCTATGAACGGTATTTTGTCCAACATATCTCGGGATGTGGTGGACACCAGCTGGGATATTCCTCCGCTGACCTTCCCCAAATTGCAGCCTACCGATTCGGAAGAGGCCGCTGGTGCGGATGAGACTCCGCTTGCGGAGCCCCGTACCATCGCTTCCTCCGTACCTGCGCAAACGGAACAGCCGGTTTCGGCTGCGCCAACAATCGCGGATATACCTAGTATGCCGCTCGACACCATCGATTTCGATGATGCGGTTGCACCAGCCGATGCCGAGGAAACCGCCACTTTGCCACCCCTCGTTTCTTCGACAGATGAACAGGACGCCGAAGCGACTCAGGCCTTTGATGCATCAGATGGCATAACCGACCTAGAGGAGCTGGCCGCGGAAGATCCGGAACATGATCCGCTGAAAACCATTCCGGTCGCGCCGAAAGAGCCATCTGCGGACAAGCGAAAGATTATTGCCATTGTCGCTGCGATTGCGGCAGTGGCGGTTGCTATCGCCGGCGTCATCGTGGTACGCAATCGTATCAATTCGAAAGAACAGCGTGCGGCAGTGGTGGTATGTGAGAAGGCGAAATCCAAATACTCCAAAGCCAACGAAAAACTGCAAAACGCCATCGAACAGGCGACCAGTTTGCAGGGCACTGCGGCAAATCAGGTGGCGGATGCCGCCACAATCGACCAGCTCACTCAGGCCGTGACCAAGGCGCAAAACCTCAAGACGGTCGGCGGATGTTCGGTGTTGCTGTCAGAGACCACACTGCGTGCGCACGCCCGTAGCATGAGCAAGCAGATCAGCAATATCAAAGAACAGACCAAGGCCGTTACCGCAGCAGCCACAGCTGTGGCCGCCAGCAAGCGAGCTTTGGAAGTGAATAAGACGACTGCCGCGTTGCAGAAGACCATTGCCGACGCAAAGACGTTGCTTGACGGTTCTGCAGGCCAGGTTGCGGACGAGTCGACACGTGACGCGCTTGCCAAGGCGATTGACGCTGCCCAGAAACTCCTCGATGGCAAAAGCACCGATGTCGCGGCCATGCAGAACGCTTCGAAGGTGATTTCCTCGACTTCTGACGGCGTGAACAAGTCTGTGGCGGAGCAAACTGCTGCTAATGCCCAGTCGAATACCAATTCGAATACCAATAACGGCACTACGAACCGGCGCTACACGTATACGTGGCAATTTGGTCCGGGCTCTGGAAACGGTGTGAACGGTGGTGGTTCGACCGGTGGCAATAACAATGGTGGCTCAACCGGTGGTAATGGCGATTCGACCGGCAACGGTAACGGTGGTTCGACCGGCGGTAACGGCGGTTCTAACGACGGTAATGGCGGTTCGACCGGTGGTAATGGCGATTCGAACGGCAACGGTGGTTCAACCGGCGGTAACGGTGGTAATGGCGATTCGAACGACAATGGCAATGGTGGTTCGGACGGCAGTAACGACAACTCAGATACAGGTACTGCTGGCGAATAAGCCATACCGGAGAAGGATTTGGATATAGCGAATGGTACCCCCATAGGTCCCTCTTAATTTCTGGGGGGGGGCTGTGGTAAATTGTTTGCCGTATGCAGCTGAAGGGGAGGGAGATACATGCAAGGCGTGAATACCGGTGAATCCGGCGCACCAAACGGCGAGCAAGGTATGAGGACTCAAGAGATTCATATCGTCTCGTCCAATGCGCATCGACAGGCATACGCGTCCATGCAGAATCAGCGTCTGCAAAAGCAGTTCGAGCCGATGACTTTTTCCAATACCCCGTTTCCTGCGGAAAAGGAAGGACATAGGCGCGGCAAGGCTGAATCGACTCCCCGGTGGCGTTTCGCCTTCGTCGCCAGCCTGATCGCCATCGATTTGGCAGTGATGCTGCTTTCGTTGACCGTCAGCCTTGTAATCAACGGTGCTGCTTTCGATGCCATCGGCGATGTGATGCCGTTTTGGCTTTTCCTCATTCTGTTCAGCCTGATTTGGTTGCTGTGCTTGGCATTCGCGGGCACATACCACCGCCATGTTATGGCGGACGGCTATGAGCTGTATGCCAAAATCATCAATGCGTCGTTGCTGACCATCATCTCATACTGCAGCCTTGCATTTATTTTCAAACTTGCATTGCCCCGTACTGCGTTGATTATCGCGCCAGTCATCGCCTTCTTCTTGGATATCATCGCACGCTGGCAGATGCGTCAAGCGTTGCACCGTCACCGCAGCAAAGGCTCTTGCAAGTACAGAACGGTGGTCATCGGATCTTCCGATGGCATCAACAAAGCCTTGCAGACCATGCGCAACTGCATGAATTGGGGGTACGAACCAGTTGCTGTATGCCCAATTGAAGCGGATCCAGCTTCAAAAGACGCTTATGTGGTTACCTCATACACGCCGGATGCCAATATCGAAGGCTCCAGCAAACTCAAGGTGATTCCTTTCAACTCGGCATTCCCACGTATTTGCGAAAGCCTCGGTGTACAGGAAGTCTATGTGGCGGACGTGCTTTCGCGTGATTCCGAAATGCTGCATGGTCTTTCTCTTGCGGTGGAGTCGCTGGGTATGGAACTTGCCTTGGCGGTCTCCCTGGCGGATGTGAGCGGTCACCGTTTGTATCTGCGAAACACCACGGAACAGCCGGTTCTGTTGGCTTCCCTGCCGCAGTACACGGGAGCTGCGAACGTAATCAAGCGTTTGCTGGACATCATCGGCTCACTGTGCGCGCTGATTATTTCCTCTCCGATTCTTCTCGGCGTCGCCATCGCCATCAAGCTTGATGATGGCGGTCCGGTGTTCTTCTCTCAGACCCGTATCGGACTGCACGGCAAGCCGTTCAAAATGTATAAATTCCGTTCCATGGTCACCAATGCTGAGGAGCTGAAGAAGAAACTCGCTGAGGAAACTGGGCAGGAAGACCGGTTCATCTTCAAAATGAAAGATGATCCGCGTATCACCAAGGTAGGTCACTTCATCCGTAAGACTTCTTTGGATGAGTTCCCGCAGTTCTACAACGTGCTCAAGGGCGATATGTCTCTGGTCGGTCCGCGCCCGGCATTGCCGGAAGAAGTGGCCCGCTATGGTTCCCTATATTCCGCCCGACTGCTGGTCAAGCCGGGCATCACCGGTCCGTGGCAGGTGTCCGGCCGGTCTGATCTTTCACAGGAGCAAAGCGAATATTTGGACGTCTCCTACATTGAGAATTGGTCCATCGCTGGAGATCTTGCGATTCTTGCCAAAACCGTGATGGTAATCTTCACTGGCCGTGGATCGTACTGAGCCAATAAGTGGGTTTTCTGTGATTTTCCCTCTGTTCTTGTGATGGAACAGAGGGAAATTTCATTTGGCGGCCGAAAAAAGGGGTGCCATGTGGCACAATAATGCGCTGGAATAGTCAAATTGAGTGCTTAATGATTTGAGGAGCAAAGCATGGGGCAACATGCTCAAGCAATACGGGAAAAACATACGGCACGGAATGTGACGCTTATTGTACTTGCGGTGCTGATCGTGCTACTTGCCATTGCTGCAGTGTTTGGTATGCAACTGTATAAGCAGGCAAAAAGCGTCAAGGCACACGAATCGCAAGCCATATCCTCACTATCCGCAATCAATGACCCTGCAAAGCTCAAGGATGCCGCCGCGTTGCAGGCGTCCATCGCGCAGGCTCAGCAGCAGACGGCGCAGGCCAAGCAGATTGCGCACGGTTCATTATGGAACGTGACTGCGAAAATGCCGTTCGTCGGCAGTGACATCGCCACTGTGCAAGGCATGACGGAAGTCGTGGACAATCTTGCACAGCAGACACTGCCATCGTTGACCACTGCGGTGCAACAGCTTGCCGGGGCCAATCTTTCCGGTGCGGAAGGGCAACTTAATCTGCAGCCAATCGCCGATGCGCAAGGTAACTTCGACAAGCTCAACCAGCAGGTGCAGCAGCAGAACAAGCAGTATAACAGTCTTGCCGAGCCGAAAATCGGCATGGTGAAGAAAGCCTATCAGCAGGGCAAGGACCAGCTTGACAATATCGCCGATTTGGTTGGACAGGTCAGCAACGCCACTCACATGCTGCCTTCCTTCCTCGGCCAGAACGGTGCCCGCACATACTTGCTGGCGGCACAGACCACATCCGAAACACGTTCCGGCGGCGGCTTGGTTGGCTCTCTCGGCACCATGACTGCGGATAATGGCAAAATCGCGGTGGGGGACTTCCACCCGAATGGTGAGTTCGTCAATGGCAACAACGGCACCACTGAGGAACATGCGGTATTCAACAGGCCGTTGGGTTTCTCCTTCGACGTGCGAGACACCTTCGCGGTGCCGGATGTTTCCCGCAACGCGGAAATGCTCAACGCTTCATGGCAGCGTTCGCAATATGCCTGCAACATCGACGGTTTGATTTCCGTGGATCCGGTGTTCATCCAGAAAATGGTGGAGATCAACGGACCAGTCACCTTGTCCAACGGCACTGTGCTTACCGGCGAGAACACCGCCGAATACATGCTCAACACCATCTACAAGGACGTTCCTGTGGCACAGCAGGACGAATACTTCGAGTACATTGCCAAAACGGTGATGGACGGCGCTTTTGGCAACATGACTGTGGACAAGATGATGAAGGTGGCGCAAAGCATCGGTGATTTGGCCGAGAACCGCCACTTCTACGCCTACACGTTCCACGATGACGAAGCGAAGTACTTCCAAGGTGCTGGACTCGCCAAGAATGCGCCTGAGAGCGAGACCAATCCGGAAACGGGCATTTACATCAGCGAGCAGAATCCTTCGAAGATGGGTTGGTATATCGACCGTACCAGCGAAGTGACCAAGACAGGTGACAAGACCTACCACGTGAAGTACACGCTGACCAACCGTATGACTTCCACGGAAATGGCTACCTGCACGAGTTACATTCTCGGTGGTGAGCAGAAGGGCGTTGGTGGCGTGCCCGTGGCGCCGAGTGGCACATCCGCGCAGCGTGTGCTGATTTACGCGCCTGCAGGTGGTTCGATTGGATCAATCGCCGTGACCGGTGATGTGCGTGACCGTAGCAATGCCACCATGGACGGCAAGCCATTGAACTCCAGTATGGCGTACATCGCACCTGGCAAGAGCGTGACGTACGAGTTCGACGTGACCGTGTCTGACAAGGCCACGGCTGATATGAAGCTCGATCAGACGCCGTGTGGCAAAATGACCAATGATGTGAAATACAACTATTGAAATATGGCGCGGTAATTCTCGACATTATTGGTGCATGATTTCCTTGAATTCATCTCAATGAAAACTTGTTCAATGAAGTCTATGAATTATTGCTATATTCTTGGAAATACAGGGGGTATTTCTGCCGGAAAGCGGAGATACCCCCCTATTTTATTAGTGAAAAAAGGGTGTATTTATGCGAATTGTTGTATTATATTGCATGTAATTAATATCCTATATTTTCAAGGGGTTGGCATGTCTGTTCTTGACGGATTTGAAGCAGTGGGAGAAAAGACCACCACCAATAAGATGACCATGACGGTCATGGAATCATCCGTTCGCTTTTCCAAAGGCGTGACCGAAGCGCTCGGATGCCCGGCATACGTGAAATTGCTGGTGAATGACAAGCGGAAGAAGATCGCAGTCCAGGCATGCAACGCCAAAGACGAGAACGCCATCAAGTTCTGCAAGACCAAGCGAAGCAAGGCCGATGGCGTCGACTCTGACGCTGCAGGAAAGGCTTCTTCCGTGACCGTGCGTACCACCGATGTGCTGGTAGCGGTGCAGAAGTATTTCACTTTCCCGCCGGTCGCAGACGACCAGATTGCCTATTTCGCCATGGATGGCGAGTCTTACCCGGATGAGAAGGTTGTCATTTTTGCTGT
>OHAH01002150.1_pt1 | contig 10788 bp, 15 predicted proteins | sample 1577071 | NCBI WGS metagenome assembly OHAH01 (sample SAMEA3541520, study PRJEB24748) | human gut metagenome | biome: human gut; feature: human-associated habitat; material: faeces | place: China | collected 2012 | reverse complement strand
CCGGATTGGTGGGCAACATCGTAAAGCAGAATGCTTCTATCAGGTCGTTTACAAGAAGAGATAAGGCACTCACAAGCAAACCAAAGTCCTCGGATCGCTGCACCGCAGCGGTCTGAGGACTTTTGCTGTCTGCACAGCCATGTGTGCAGGATCGGAAAGCGATTATGGAAATCTTCCTGGCAGTTTTGGGTGAGTTCCTGTATTATACTTAGAGATCCATATCTAAATAAAAAACCCATATTTTTTGATGCGATATGACAGGCTCTGACGGCTGATTCCCAGAGATTTTACCGCTCGGGAAATATTATTTCCATAGTGTTCCAGCACAATGCGCAACACTTGGCTTTCATATTCACCCATGATCTCTTCCAAGGAAGACTCTACCATTTGGCATTGCGTGTACTGTATTAGGCTTGGGTGATTTCTTCACCCATACGCAACAAAGAAAACTCCATCAAGGTCGCCACCTCCTTCCCTCTTCACTTGGAATACGATTTGGGCATTCAAAATGTCGGAGAATCTGAAAAAATATTTGTACTTATTGTGTGCGCAGATGTCTGGTGATATAATAGCGGAAATGACGGCTATGGAAACGATATTGATAATATCATTTGACTGTGCAATAGGAGGCAACACTTATGCTGAAAGGAATCGTTCATGTAGGACTGACGGTAACGGATCTGGACCGTTCAGTGGCATTTTATCGGGATGTTCTGGGGCTTGCCTATTTGGGCGAGATGGAGATGGAAGGGCTGGAGACAGAGCGCCTGTTCCAACGGAAGGACTGCAAGGCCAGAGTGGCATATCTCAACGGCAGCCGGGAATTGGCTGCGCCGCCAGTGGAGCTGATTCAATTTGTTGGACAGGAACCAGAACGACAGACCGGAGATCTGTTTCGTACCTCCATTTCGGAGTTGTGCTTTTTCGTAGAGGACATCGACCGGGAGTACCGGCGCCTTAAGGAGATGGGCGTGGAGTTCTTGTCCGAACCGCAGACCTTTGACTCCACCAAATATGGATTTGGCAAGAGCAGGGCAGTCTATCTCCGGGATCCGGACGGGATCGTGCTGGAGCTCTTACAGACTGTTTGAGTGAAAACGCCTTGGAAAGATGCGTGTATGCACCGTCTTTCCAAGGCGTTTCGTATATCCCGGATTTATGATCCGGCATTGCGGATACGGTCTGCCAACCATTGCAAGGTCTCCTGACTGTAATTCGATTCTTTCACATTGAGATCGCACCAGGGGAATACATAGGTAAGTACGATCCGCTCGTTATGTACGACAGCAAACGGGATGTTGCCGACCTACTAAATGAACATGAGGAAAAGAAGTCAGTATGGGAATTTCTGCGGCACCAGAAGTCGCAGGCACAGGAGATTCCACAAAAAAGGAGAGGTGAATGGGAACGGTAACTTTGTTTATAGATTTTGGCAGATGAATTTTTTGATAATTGACGTGTAGAAGCTATACTGCACTGCGTTTTTATATTTTGGCCAGTTTCAACGACCTTATGGAAAATGCTGCACAAATAAAGCCGCTGGCAGCGGTCTACAGATATTTCCCGTATATCAAATGGTCGGTGTGGTGACTGCTGAAATGAACAATTTGCGGTAGGCGGCCCCACTCTGTATAGCCGAATTTTTTTAGCAAACCGATGCTGGGGCGGTTGCTGCCCACAAGAATCGCGATCAGCACTTCCACACCGCACGCTTGTGCGCGCTGCTCCAATGCAGCCATCAATCGGCTGCCTATGTGCCGTCCATGGGCAGAGAAGTCCAGATAATAGCTGATTTCTGCCACATGTGCTACCGCCCTGCGCCCGGGCCGATAAGCGGTTAAATAGCCGTAGCCTACCGGCTTACCGTCCTCAAGGCACAGATACACCGGATACCCTTCGGCAGCGTGCTGCCGAATCCACGTCTCGCGTTCTTCTACAGTGACCGGCTCGGTATCGCAAGTGCAATCTCCGGCAAGAATTGCCTGATTATAGACCTTCGCCAGAAAGGGAGCATCTTGCGCAGATGCTTCACAAAGAGATATGCTGTCAGACGGTATATTGCGGTTTTCCGGTGCGGCAGAGCACGCCTGCAATGTCTTTTCTACCATTTGTCTATCCTCTCATTTCCTTTGTAATATCAGAATAGACTGCACAGGAGTCGCAACCAAAGCGATTGGTATTCTCCTGTAGCAGTTCAACGAACCTGCCCACATGATAGCCGTCGCAAACGGCGTGATGCACCTGAATTGCCAGAGGCAGCATTGTTTCCCCGTTCTCATCAAAGGTCTTTCCTATGGTGAAGATCGGGAGCAGGTAGGTTCCGTCACCGAAAATATTCAGATTAAATGCAGTAAAAGAAAGCCACGGCACCATGGAAACATCAAACGAATTTGCGGGTCTTCCGGGCTTTGGCTCATACCTTGTTGTTGAGGAATATTTCTCGACATCCGCCTCGTAGACGCGCAGAAAAGATGGATAATCCGGCTGATACTCCGTCCATATAGCAGAGAAGGTTTTGACATCCCGATTGAAAACGGTATAGGCGGGGTGCATCTCACTGAAATAGCCAAGTCCATCCTCTGTAAGTGCGGTACGGAACTCCGGCATTTCATTGACTGTCCGAGTCAGCAGCCACAGCATGGCAGGGTACAGCCGCTGTCCGTTCAGAGGTGTTATATCGAGATTGACGCACACAGAATAGGAACAGCGCACCTCATTCATAAAGTGGGCGTAATGCTCTTTACGCTCCCAGTTTTCAAAGTCAATCAAAGTGAGCCGCGGTGCATCAGTCATTTTTAATCACCATCTCCATCATAACTTCTCCATCCTCTATCACGCCTGTGTAATGAAATCCGACACTTTCATACAGCTTACCAACTCCGTAATTGTTGGTCTGGTGAGAAAGCTCGATTTTCTTCGCCCCCGCATCCGCAAGGTATTGAATCGCCAACAGCAAAGCTTCACGTCCATAGCCTTTTTTCTGCTGCTTCTGAGCGATCATCAGGCGGCAAAGCTCATACTCTTCTTCCTTCGGGGCGATCAGGAATAGGATAAATCCGACAGGCAGATCGTCGTTCATAATGAGAAATGGAGTTAAAATATCGGACAGCACATAGCACTGTGCCAAGGAATATACCACCGGCGCAATGATATCTTCCTGATCAGGATGGACGGAGATAGCAATGGCATCGTTCATATTATCTTGCGTAATGGGTTCAAATCGAATCATCATTCTGCTCCTTTTGCTCCGAGATAAGATTCTCGATTTGCGACTGCTTGGCAAGGATCGCATTTACCTTACCGCTGACGAGGGAGAAACAGAACAACACGGCAGACAGATTGTGTCGATTTGTGAAGCGATGGATGCTTACAGCACCGAAGAGATTCCCCCATAAAAGAGCTTTCCGGTCAGATCGATCAGATCTGACAGCGGGAGGCTCTTTTTGTCCTGCACCCAGCGGCGATAGATATTCACCGACGAAGTTCCGAGAAAGGTGTTGATGATGTTTTGCTCTGCCGGAGAAAAGGCGGCATAGGGATTATGCTTCCCTCGGTTATGCTGCAACATGACCATGAAAAACTTGTCGGCAAATTCCCGGTAGCTGGGGTCGCAGACCAGTTTTTCCATGTACGGCTCCTGCGCGGCCATAAACTCGAAGAACGCGCGGTTGACCTCTGTAAACGGTGCGTCCGCCGGAACCTGATCGATAGCAGCAAAGTAATCCTCCGCAAGCTCCGAGAGCAAGTCCTCATACAGTGCTCCAATGCAGGTGTAGTGAAGATAGAAGGTCTTGCGGTGGATCATGGCGCGTTCCGTCAACACCTTGATGGAGATATCGGCAGTTTCTCTTTCCAGGATCATTTTCTTGAACACGCTTTTGATGGCGTTTCGTGTTTTCAGTACCCGCAGATCTGTCTTTCGCTCCATAAAATCGTTCCTTAAAATATCCAGTTTTCAAAATGTGTGGCGTAAGCGCCACGATTTCATTTCTGGAAATTGAGATTTCATCTGTCTATCATTATACTGTCCATAGAACGAAAAATCAACACAAGGATATTTTGAGGAGGATGTTATCATGGCAGAAAAAATCGTACAGGCAGCAGGAAGACAGGCGCTGGGCGAATTTGCCCCGGAGTTTGCCCATTTCAATGACGATGTGCTTTTTGGTGAGAGCTGGAACAACGAGGATCTGGACCTGAAAACCAGAAGCCTCATCACCGTCATTGCGCTCGTGGCTCAAGGGCTGATCAAATACCACATCATGAACGCCAAGGCCCATGGCATGACCAGGAAAGAAATGGCCGCAGCTATTACCCATACCGCATTTTACACGGGCTGGTCGAAGGCGTGGGCGACATTCAACCTCGCTAAAGGGGTCTATCCAGACGGAGAATAAGGAATGCAGAACATTACCATTACCAGCGGGGACACCGTCCTGCGTGCTAAACTGAACAACACCGTGGCGGCAAAGGATTTTTTCCAGCGTCTACCACTTACCGTCAGCGGGTATGATTCCGGTATAGACTACTGCTGCACGTAGCCAGCGGCGTCTTTGCCCCCGCGGAGATGCAGACCAGCTGGAAAAACGGCGACATCAGCCTTGACGGAGGCTGGTTCGCCCTGCTGTACAGCGGACAGAAGCAGTCCGCCACTTATCGCAACATGATGATCATCGGCCATATTTTGGACGAAGATCTGAAGCTTATCAAAACACTACCGAAAAAGGTAACCTTTACGGTCGCTCCGGCGCAGGAATAAATTGGGGAGGAAACAACATGAAATATACAACCAAAGAGGCCTTTGACCAGGGCAATATGTTCGACACCGGTGTGCCCAACGCCATGTTTGCCAAATATTTTATCGGCGAGAGCTTTCTGAATCCTCTGACCGATGTGAGAAACGGACAGTTCCCGCTGTTCAACGTAACATTTGAGTCGGGCTACCGCAACAACTGGCACATTCACCACGCCGCAAAGGGCGGTGGACAGATCCTGATCTGCACCGCAGGCGAAGGCTGGTATCAGGAAGAGGGCAAGGAGCCGCAGGAGCTGAAGGAAGATTCCGTAGTGGTCATCCCCCAGGGCGAGAAGCACTGGCATGGCGCCAAGAAGGATAGCTGGTTCTCCCACATCTCTCTGGAGGTTCCCGGCGAGGACACCAGCAACGAATGGCTGGAGCTGGTGACGGACGAAGTTTATAACAAATTGGGCTAACGGAAAGGGATATGGCAAGACGAAGTGCATCCCTCAATTTCCGAGGGATGCACTTTGCCTTGCTTCTTTACATTTCAACTATCTTTCCATGATCAAGGATTACTTTGTCATCCAAAGTCATGGTACAGTTCTTCAGGATTAAGTCCATATGGACCGGGCAGCTATTAGATCCTCCATAATACACATTGTCCCCTAATGCAATATGCATATTGCCACGCGCTTTCTTTTCTTCCGGAAAACTGCCGTTTTTCAATGAACATGGATTCAATCCAACAGCAATTTCAGCCAGCCAATTAAAATTGGGTACATTTGAAAGCATTTCTCGCAGTCCTTCCACAATGTCCTTGTCTCCATCATCAATAGAAATCACCTGACTGTTTTGAATGCTCATCCGAATTGGTGTATCTGGTTGCCGAAAATTAAAAATCGGGCCGTCGATCACCACTGTGCCAGAAACAGTTCCGTTATTTGGGCTGCAACTGATCTCGCCATCAGAAAACGCCATTCCCTCTCCCGCCTCACGTGCAATTCCGCATCCCAAAATTATTGGATAGTTACCGATTTTACCATAAAGATCTGTACCAAGGAGAGACTTAACACGGAACTCATGGTCTTTCTCCCATATTTTTTTCAAGGCAAGTCCGTCCTGTAATATCTCCTCATAATCTGCCAGCGCTCCTCCCTCAAGAAAAGTCTGCGGATCACGACAGGAAAGAGTAATATCACGGAGGCGTTTTTCCTGGATCAGTCGAGTCACTCTGGAATCGAATATTGCACAGGAATTGTAGCGGTTCAAGGAGACAATGACATCCGCAGCCTCAGCTGCCTTGGCAATCATATCTGTCGTCGAGGTAGCATTATCAGAAGGCAAAGAACGCATAATGGAGACAGTGTATTCTCCTCCGACAGCATCAACTGCCCCTGCAATTGCATAAGCCACTCGCAGATCAGTATTTGTATCGCAAACAATTAAAACCTGCTCGCCCTTTCTGACGCCAATGTTAACCGAAACCAATTTATAGGCAAAACGGTTATACTCTATTTGCTTACAGTCTAGCATATATAATTATTCTCCTTAGTTTACAGTACTTGTCTTTCTGGCAGCTTTCTCCGCTGCAACCTCATCCAGGATTTCTTTCTCTCCTGGGCGAAGCTCTGTATCCTTTTGCTTTGAAATACCGTATTTCTTGATACATGCCAGTGTCAAAACCGCCCAAATAGCAATGCAGACAAAGCCTGTCTGATATGCATATCCAGTAGAAACAAACATCGGGACCAATGCAACAATCGCAATTTCAAAAGGAGAAATTGCAAGAGAGGCAATTCCATAGTCTTCCAGCGTCTTCGACTTGAATTCAGGATCAACAATTCGCAGTAACGTCATTCCTGTCGTAACCAATCCCAAACTCCAGCCGAACGTATAAATTGACCGTTCAAACCAGAAATTATGATAAAGTTTTCTGTTCAGCGCAAACATTGAGGCAGCGTGAATAATGCCCAGGCCAACAAACAAGAGCAATGGCCCCATGTAACTGACCACAATCTTTGGATTGATTGAAGCAATGCCAAATGCAACCAGATAGTCCGCAGTTGAACTGGAAAGACGTGTAACAACACGCTTATCGACATACTGCTGGAAATGAATCATTTTGAGAATAAAATTAAGAATAATGCCGGTAATCAGGCAAATTGAAATAAACGAGATTTCAATGACTTCGCTAACTTTAAGATATACCAGATAACCGCTTCCTACCGCAGTACCGAGAAGGCCCAGATGCCATGCAAGTGTATCCATAGACATTGGAGTTGTAGTTTGATCGCCAACAGTAGGACGACTCCCTTCTTCAAGGAATCCCTGCTTCATATCCTGAGGTAAATCTTTCACATCTTTTACAAAACGGGTCGCGCCCCGGCGGCAATAAATGTTAATCAAAAGGATGCCTCCAAAAACACCCAAGAGCAGTCCTATTGTGGCAAAAGTATTGGCAACTGCCGCAGCATCCTCCCATCCAGTCAGTTCAGTAACCATGCCGCCAATCGAGGCAGCAAAAGCAAATCCGCCCGAGAAGCCAGAAGGCATCAGCACAGAAAACGCTTCATGCACGGTCGGGAATAACAGAGAGAGCAAAAATGTGCCGATAACAACCGAAAAGCCGTACTGGCCGACTTCCATGCCACAGTTCAAAGCGAAGGTGTCTCCGGCTTCATCCCAAATTTTCTTCATGCTAATCTTATCTTTATTTCCAATAAAGAGACCCGCAAAAACAATACAAGAGAGAATGTATGCGTAGCTTCCAAACTTTGCGCTGAAAGGAAGGACATTGAGATAGTAAGGACCGCCTATAATGCCAATAATTCCTGCAATCACAGAAGCCGGCAGATATAAATCCTGTAACAGTTTAATTTTGGCGCGTAAACACTGTGCAAGCAATAGCAAAAACGACATTGTACCAAAGTCCATCATCACTTCATATGGACCGTAAGACATGGTAATCCCCCTTTGTCATATATTCTTTTTCGATGCTCTGTGCACAACTACATCTTGTAATGGATTCTAACAAGATTTCATACAATTTTCAAATTTTCAAAATTTTCTTTTTAGGAAATTTTTCTCGTAAAAAATCTATTTATAGTAGAAAATTGGTCTTTATATAAGTATAATAGCATTGCATAACAACTCATTTTAAAACTGATCATTTAAAAGTTTCATTAAGAGAAACAAAGCAAAAAATGGGGAGGGCTACAAAAATGAGCGATAATAAAATTAGTGGTTTCGCAGGAGAACGTATCCGATATCTTCGCAAAATAAATAATTTAACATTGGAAAACGTAGCAAAGCTGACTGGAAAGAGCAAATCCACAATTTCAAAATATGAACGTGGGGAAATCTCCGTTGATCTTGAGACACTTTATCAGTTTTCTGAGGTCTTTTCTGTTCCGATTCATCATTTTCTTTATCAGTCGCTGCCCATCTCCTCTGCTCTGCCAGACAAACCAGACGCACGATTTCAAGCAAATAAGATTTTATATATTTATCATTGGGATGCACGGCCCCATCGGAATCGTTGCCTTCTCTCGGTGGTAGAAATGAATACCTCATCTTCTCAGAGCGTCTTATATTGGGATGTTGCAGATTATCTCCATTACACTAAATGCAACTATATCTTTTACGGGAATCTGCTGAAAAGTGAAACATCCCGACGCTTCATTCTGATCAACAATGTCAGCCAGATGGATATGCTGGTTATCAATTATCTGGATCCATTAATCTTCCACAATACGGTGATCTGTGGGAATATCTCCAGTTTCTCAGTCGGGCAATTTGAATGCTACACTACAAAATGCATTGTTTCAGAAACGCCGCAAAATATCACCAAAGAGTTTATTCATACTCTGACTATCTCTAAGTCTGTAATTACAGAGTTACGAAAAACCAACGTTTTTCGTATGAATTTTGTATAGAATACAAATATCGCATACTATTTTACTATCTTCTTGCTGGGGCGGATAACGAGAATTGCACAGTCGAACCGAGTTGAACTGATGTTCAGAAGTCATTGAGAAGGCTGAAAGAAACTGCCATAAAAATCGTTTTATTTTTGAGAATTTCATGTTATACTGCAAATAGAGAATTGGCTGTGAGGGGGCGATACAGTGGAAAAGCTAAACGCGATTCGAGAACAGGTTATCCAGCTCTGTGATCCGCAGGAGATCCTGCTGTTTGGCTCGCAGGCGAAGGGAACCGCGACAGCAAAGAGTGATATTGACCTTTGCATCATTGCGTCGACCAATGATAAGCGCTCACTGCTGACAGATTTGTATTGTGATACGGCATCTGATATACCCATAGATTTCCTTTTGTATACGCCGAAGGAATGGGAACGCAGCGTGGCAGATAGCCAGAGTTTTGCCCACAAGCTGAACAGGGAAGGGGTTGCACTTTACGAGCGATGAATTTATTTATTCCAAAAGATATCCTTGATATGCTGTCTTATCGTTCAACGCTTGGGCAAAGCCTGAAACAAATTTCTCTGAGCGCAACACCAATCAACTTGATTCTCGATGATATCGCGAAATACAGAGCAGGATACATTGATACGCTCGTTCAGGAGAATTTGATAGGTTCTCGCTTCAAAAGCGATGACTCCATCATGCGAAAATATGAAAAGACGCTCGCCAACCACGGCGGCTTTAAGCAGTGCTTTAATGATGTGCTTGGTTTTCGGCTTCGCTTTGATGAGTATCCAGTTAGCTTCCCAGACTATTTCAGAGTTGTTGATTTGCGGAATGGGAAACAGGTGGATGATGGTTATCGTGCGATCCATCTTTATTACCAGCGGGATAATTTGGCATACCCGATAGAAGTGCAGCTATGGTGTGGCAAAGATTATTACTTCAACCTCTGGAGCCACCAGTATGTCTACAAGTACAAAAGCCTGGAAATCGGAAAAAAGCTTTATCAGGAGTATATTGCCGGTTTGATCAAAACTGAGCAGGACTTCCAAAAGAGATTGGAGGCGTTTGACAATGGGCGATAAAAAGATATACATCGTTGCAAAAATCTTTGATCAGCAGGGCTGCCTTGCCTACCTCTGCAAGACGCCCAACGAGGCCCGCTGCCTTCCCGGAACGCTGGAGGCACTGAGAGCAGACGGGGTGCAGATCGTTATTCTGGATTCTCCCGAAATCTATTCTGAGTACGCGCCATACACCTACATCGAGGATATGAAAGAGTTCATCGATAAGGTTGCGCAAATGAACCGAGTCGCATGACCCGCAAGGCGTGCAGACTACTATTTGACTACTACCGCGAAAAACCTCGGAAGCCCTGTCCGATAAGGCTTTCGAGGTTTTTCTTTAAAATGCCGGAAATCTGTGTAAACCCAACTAAGTCCCTGCGGCGCAAGGGTTTCCGGCTTGACGGCCTGATAACTCCGACTCTGAAGGCCGCTGGTTCGAATCCGGTCGGGCATACCAAAATGTGTTGATGAAAGATGCAGCACAGAAAACACCGCGCTTTTGCGCGGTGTTTTCACATATTTATCATCTTTTTCACCGCAAAAAGTTTTAAAAACAGTTTTTTTCAAAAAGCAGTTTTTCCCCGCGACAGGCGACATTTTCGAGATGCAGCCGGTTGATTTTATGAACTGATGCGACTCGAACGCCGAAGCATGGGTGCTTCACTCTTGCTGCTGCCTGGCGCATCTCACTTCTCTCTCACATTTGGGCAAAGAAAAGCCAGAGGAAGCGAATGCACGCCTCTGGCGTGCGTCCGCTTCCTCTGGCACCGCGGCCCCGCTGGGCTGCGTGGTTTTATTATTCGTCTGCCAACATTGCGCTCCCTTGGCATTGTTCGTCGCTTTGGCAGGGTATCAGTCCCTTTCACCAACGAACAATGCCGTATTCAGGAAAGAAAGGTGAAGAATCGCAAGAGTCCCTATCTTGAAGTGATCAGCAGCTTACAATGACACTTTATAAATTCAGGGAATATTTTAAAAATCAATTCAGCGCTGGATGCGTGCTTGATGATGTGCTCGTGATTGCGCAAGATTTCATCGAGTGTATATGGCTGGA
>OHAH01002143.1_pt1 | contig 10823 bp, 10 predicted proteins | sample 1577071 | NCBI WGS metagenome assembly OHAH01 (sample SAMEA3541520, study PRJEB24748) | human gut metagenome | biome: human gut; feature: human-associated habitat; material: faeces | place: China | collected 2012 | reverse complement strand
AGAGGAGCTGGAGATTTCCGGCTTTACAGATGCCGACCTGCCATCGGCGCATCCTGCACAAATCCGCAGGTAACCGCAGGCAATAAATATTATTTCCGCACAACATTCATGGACCCCTTTCAGGGCAGAGTAATCGCATCCTATGCGGCAGAGCAGGGATATCGGACTGCGGCTGTTATCAGCCAGAACGGGGATGATTATTCCACAGGGATTGCGGCTTATTTCCGACAGGCATTTACAGATGAAAAAATCGGCGGCAAGGTGGTTGCAGACGAGGCCTACCACGCAGGCGAAACCGAGTTTGACGAAATTTTGCAGAAAATTCAGAAAACCAATCCCGACTGCATCTTCCTGCCCTGCTCCACAGCTATGGCGGAGGTTCTGCTGCCCCAGATTCGCGAAAGCGGCATTACTGCACCCGTTCTTGCGGCAGATACCTGGGAAAACCTTTCCATGGTAAAGGCAATCGGCGAGGCGGCAGAGGGCGTTGTATTCTCCTCCCCCTTCGAAGTAAGCGCGACCACGCAGGCGAAAACCTTCGTCCGCGGCTTTCAGTCCTACCTGCGGCAGAACGCGGAGCGCATTGCGCTGAACGGCGGCACAGACGAGGTTGCGGCGGTTTCCGCGCTGGGCTATGATGCCTATATGACGATGGTGACAGCACTGGAAAGTCTGGACGGGACGAAGGATGTGCTGACAAGCGTGGATCTGCGAAACGCACTGTATGAGGTGGATTATGAGGGCGTAACGGGGGATATCAGCTTCGACGATAACGGCGATGCCATCCGCGATACGGCTTATCTGAAACAGATTCAGAACGGAAAATTCGTGTTCCTGAAAAAACAGGTGGATGAAACAGAGTAATAGAAAAGGAGTTCGCAATTTCTGCGAACTCCCTTTTCTTTTTTATACCTTTTCAAGCATTTCCTTCAGCGTTTTCTTTTCCTGAATTGCGGTTGTTACCTCTGCCATGCGGGAGGTATCTCCCAAGAGGATTGCACCGCAAAGAATTCCGTGGTGGAAATAGGCTCTTCTCAGAACCTGATTCTGTTCATCCTTGATTTCAACGGTTTTATAGGGGATTTCCGCCCTTGTGCCGATATCTCCGATGGCATAAAGGGAAGTACCCATGCCGTGGAAGCTGAGTGCGTTTATCTCAGGCTGATAGGAAAGGGCTTCTCCTGCCGCATTCGCCCCTGCAATGCGCCCCATTTCCTGCGCTACAGGCCAGAGGGCAATATTTGCGCCTGCATACTGCGCACAGTCCCCTGCGGCATAAATGCCTGCCACGTTGGTTTCCATATTTTCATTTACGATAACGGCTCTGTCTGCTGCCAATCCTGCCGCCTGCGCCACTGCGATATTTGCTCTCACACCGGTGGAGAAAATCACCAGATCCGCCGCTACGGTTTCTCCGCCTGCCAGCTTCACGCCTGTCACACGCTCCGTGCCGCTAATTTCCGCAATCTGTACACCTGTCAGAATGGAAATACCCTTACATTCCGCAATGCCTGTCAACATTCTGACTGTAGGCGCGTCAATCTTGCCTGCCATCAGCACAGGTGCGCTTTCCAGAACCGTAACATCCAGACCGAAGCGACGCAGCTCCCAAGCCGCCTCCAGCCCAAGCACGCCGCCGCCGATGACAACGGCATTTTTTGCGTCCTGCACCAACGCATTGACTCTTTCCACATCTGCAATGGAACGCACAACGGCTACCTGCGGCAAATCATTGCCCTTGATGGGCGGCACAAAGCTATGCGCGCCGAGTGCATAGATGCACTTATCGAAGGGATAAACCGTGCCGTCTGTGAGGACAACCTCTTTTTTCTCCGCATCCAGAGCTGCAACCCTGCTTTCCAGCTGCAGGTTAATGCGATTTTCTTGATACCATTTTGCAGAAACGCTTGCAATCGCGCCGCCGCTGACTGCGCCGAACAGGTTCTTTGTCAGCATAGGGCGATCATAGGGCAGCTCCTTTTCCTCGGAAAGCATGGTAATTTCTGCGGTTCGGTTGCGTAGACGAATCGCCTTTGCCGCCTGCAGCGCCGCTGTACCGCCGCCCAGAATCACAAAGCGTTCCTCTGTATCCCTGCAGAAATCTGTATCCTGCGATGCCACAGGCACGAAATTTTCAGCCCCAACGCCGCAGACAGGACAGGTTTCGATAGAGGAATCGAAAATTTCACCGCAGACCAGACATTTCACGAGCGTCCCTCTTGCAGAAGGTTTTTTCTTTTCCTCGCCCTTTAACAGCTTCAGACCGAACTGATAGCCGAAGGAAACCGCTTCTGCCAATTCCCGCTCAGAGGGCTTGAAGCGCACGCGGAACCCATCTACCACACGCAGATGAATCTGCTTCAGACGTGCAATGATATGCGGCACACCTTCGCCGCTCCAGCCATAGCTGCCGAAGGCAGATGCCAGCTTGCCGCCATGAATCGGCGGATACATGCCTGTTGTCAGATCCCAGATAGGCTTTAATGCCTCCTGCAGAATGGTCGGCGTACCGAAAAGGATACCATCCGCTGCGCCAATTTCTGCCGCAACCTCTGCCGCGTCTGCCGTAACTAAATCGTAGCGTTTGACCGCGATGTCGCCCGCCTCAAGGATACCCTCGGTAATCTTTTCCGCCAGCTGCTCTGTATAGCCATACGCACTGACATAGGGGATGACAACGGTTGTTTTCTCATTCGTGGGGATTTTGCACCATTCGGCATAGATTGCCAGAAGCTCCGGAATATGACTATCCAGAACGGGGCCATGCCCGGGACAAATCATGTCGATATCCAGGGAATGCACCAGCTCCAGCGCATTTGTCATATAGGGCTGCTTGAAGGGGCCGAGGATGTTGTCAAAATAATATTTTGTTGCTCTGAGGTAGCCCTCCGTATCGGTTACGGTGCTTCTGAGAATCCCCTCATGGGCATAATGAGAGCCAAAGGAATCACAGGTAACAAGGGTTTTATCCTCCTTGATATAGGTATACATGGTATCGGGCCAATGCAGATTCGGCAGAAGGAAGAACTGCAGGGTTTTATTGCCGATTTTCAGCTCATCTCCGTTTTTGACGGGGATGCTGTAGAAATCATCATTCACGATATTTTTCAGAAAGCTGATTGCCGTAGGGGTCGCGATGATTTTCGCCTGAGGGTTTTCCGCAATGATATGGGCGATGGAACCGGCATGATCCGGCTCGGTATGATCTACAACAATATAATCAATCTGCGCGATATCCAGCTGCTCAGACAATGCCGCTCTGTAATCTCCGAAGAATTTTTCCTTCGCGGTTTCAAAAAGAATCGTTTCATCCCCCGCCTTGAGGATGTAGGAATTATAGGTGGTGCCGAATTCCGTATACATGATGATGTCAAATACACGCAGGTTCTTATCCAAAATCCCTGCCCAATAAAAATCCTGTTTCAGCTGTAAGGTTTTCATGCTGCCGCTCTCCTTTCAAATACGTGTTTTTTCTCCGTCTATCTTCTCTTTTTTTATTTTCTGCTTTTCTTTTGTTTATTTATATGATATCATGGTTTCAGAAAAAGAAGTGTTGCATTTGCAACAAGGAGCGAAAAAATATGGAAAATTTATTGAAAAATGAACTCTTTACGCACGTTTCGGCAGAAGAGCTGGAAAAAATGATTCCCTGCTTTGAAATGACGAAGCGCAGCTTTCGGGAAAAGGACATCATTCCCACGCACGAGGGAGGAAAAAATTATATCTGCCTGCTACTTTCGGGGACAGTTTCCGTCAACCGCATCAGCATAGACGGCTCGTTGGACCTACTGGAATATCTGGAGGATACGGGCGTATTCGGGGCAGCGTTTGCCTTTGCCAATCAGGAGGATGCGTTTCTGACCATCTGCGAAAAGGACTGCACGGTGCTGTTTATCGAAAAGCACCATATTTCCAAGCGGTGCCGGAATGCCTGTCCGCACCATACGCAGGTGGCGGAAAATATGCTGCAGTTGATGGGGAATAAGGTTGTCATGCTGACGGAAAAGGTGGATATCCTCAGCCATCGCTCCATTCGCGGCAAGCTGATGAGCTATTTCCGCATCCAGAGCACAAAGACGGGGGAATTGAGCTTTTCACTGCCCTTTTCTCTGCTCAAGCTTGCGAATTATCTCTGCATCGACCGCAGCGCCATGATGCGCGAAATCAAAAAGATGAAGGAGGAGGAGCTGATTGCAATAGAAGGGAAACGGGTGACACTGCTGTGAAAAAATAAGGCTATATCAGAAAAATCTGAGATAGCCTTATTTTTTATTTCGTTTTATTGTGCAGGTACTTCTCTCTCGTGGCTAAGCCGCCGCGGATATGCCGCTCCGCTTTATTGACCTCCAGAACCGCACGGACGGATTTTGCCAGCTCCGGATCAATGCGCTCCACACGGTCGGTGATGTCTTTATGCACGGTAGATTTTGAAATACCAAATTTTTTCGCCGTTTCTCTCACTGTTGCATTGGTGTGTATCATAAATTTCGCAACCTCAACCGCCCTTTCCTCAATATACGTTTTCAAGCCAAGCACTCCTCTGATTATCGCTTGGTTATGTATATGCAGGCAATGGGGAAGATATGAAAAGCGACTATCCGAGGAGATAGCCGCTTTTTATATGAGTTAGGGAATTTAGAATAGTTTTCGTTTCTTTATTGTTTATACACAAGCATTATGTTTTTGAGGTTTTTGTTTCTTATTTTAAATCTTTAAATTTGAATGGAGAAGGTATTTCATTGCGGTGTCGACTGAATCAACACCTTAAGTCGAAATCAGGATTTCGACTTGTTGAAACAGAGGCATAAACTGACAAGTTCCGTCAGCATAAATGCTTAGAAACTTGCAGTTTTCCTCGAGTGAGCAAAGCCCCCTCTGCGGATTCCATTCGGGGAATAAAACTTCCCCGAACCCCTCCGCAAATTCCGTTCTTTTTTATTTGAAGAACAGTTCGTATACTTCCTTGGTGGGCATATCCTTACCTGTAAAGAGGTTGAATGCCGCAGCGCCCTGCCACATCAGCATACCTGTGCCGCCGACAGCGACCTTACAGCCTGCCGCCTTTGCGGACTGCACGAATTTTGTTTCCTTGGGATTATAAACCGCATCTGCAACCACCAGATCGGGGTGGAATACGGATACATCCTCAACCAGAGACTGGTCATCCAGAGGCTTCATGCCAACCTTTGTTGCATTTACCAGAATATCGCTATCCTTGATTGCGGCATACAGTGCATCTGTTTCCTCCAGAGGATGGATGCTGACCTCGCAGTCGGGAACCATCTGCTGAATTTTCTTCACCGTTTTTTCGCCGTTTGCGTAAAATTCATCTTTTCTGTTGAAGATGGAAATTTTCTTTGCGCCATCCAATGCACACTGCACCTGAATTGCGGTTGCGGCACCGCCGGCACCCATCACGGTGATTTTTTTGCCCTTGACATCAACGCCGTTTTCCTTCAGGTTTCTGACAAAGCCCATGCCGTCTGTGTTATTGCCGTAGAGCTTGCCATCCTTTACCACAACGGTATTGCAAGCACCAATCAGCTTTGCCGCATCGGAAAGCTCGTCCACCAGCTCTGCAACTCTTGTTTTGCAGGGCATGGTTACGTTGAAGCCCTTACAGCCCAGCACCTTCAGTGCATTGACTGCCTCCTCTGTTTTTTCCAGAGGCACATCGTATGCCAGATAAGCATAGTCCAGACCGGTCTGTGCGAAGCTGTAGTTATACATGGCGGGAGAGCCGCTATGCCCTACGGGGGTACCAATCAAACAAAACATGCCTGTTCTGCCTGTGATTCTTTTTTCCATTGTATTTTTCCTCCTTTATTTTTTTCTTTTGTTAGATTTCCAGTGCGGTATTCAGCCCTTCTGCGGTTGCATCCAATGCCTTTCTTGCCTTCACTGCGTCACCGATGACATAGGTCTCCGCAACGATTTTTTTGATTTCCTCGCTGATGGTATCGTTATTGCGATAGCCCATTGCCAGAACCACATTGTCGAAGCCTTCCAATCTGCCCTCGGTGCCGTCTGCCAGTGTGTAGGATACGCCGTCTGTGAAGAACTGCGCTACCTTTGCACCTGTTACACCCTGTACTTATAAGCTTCAAAATCCTTCATGAGGAATTTGCGGTGTTCGGGAATGACATCGGGACCAAGCTGATCTCTCAGTTCGATTACGGATACCTCGTGACCCAGCTCGCCCAGGAAGTCTGCAACCTCACAGCCAACCATGCCGCCGCCGACAACCAGAACCTTTTTGCCTACGGATGCCTTACCATCCAGAAGGTCGCCTGCATGGATGACACCTGTATCATTGATGCCGGGGATAGGCAGTACCAGAGGATTGGAGCCTGTTGCAACGATAACTGCATCGGGCTTTGCTTCTGCAACCATAGCAGGAGTCACTTCCGTGTGCATAACCATTTTTACGCCATATTCTTCGCATTTTGCGATATAGCTTCTTACCATATTTGTGATATCGCCCTTCCCGGGAGGGTATGCAGCCAGACGCATATTGCCGCCGAGAATGTCACCTTTTTCATACAGTGTTACAGCATGGCCTCTCTGCGCTGCGGTAAATGCTGCGTACAGACCGCCGGGGCCGCCGCCGATAACCATAACATTTTTCTTTGTCTGTGCAGGCTTAAAGTCTGCTTCTCTGCCTGCCAGAGGGTTGACCAGACAGGTGATGGGTTCGCCCTTGAACATATTGGGAACACAGCCCTGCAAACAGCCGATACAGGGGTTCATCAGATCCAATCTGCCTGCCTTTGCCTTATTGGGCATTTCGGGGTCTGCGATGCTCTGTCTGCCGAAGGCAACCAGGTCTGCTCTGCCCTCCGCAACCATCAGCTCTGCATACTGGGGCTCTGTATAACGACCGACTGTAATAATGGGAACGGAAACCGCGCGCTTGATTTCTGTGACATAATCTGCGCTGAAGCCGCCATGAATCAGGCTGGGCGCCCACATACATTCATCATGCAGATGTACGGCTCTGGAAAGGTGCAGACCATCTACGCCACATTCCTTTTCCAGATAGGAGGCAACTGCTGCGGCATCCTGTGCAGTCTGACCGCCCTCAACGTCATCTGTTGCATTGATACGGCAGAGGATCGCCAGAGAATCGCCTGCTTTCTTACGGATATTTTCGATAATCAGCTTGGGCAGACGCATACGGTTTTCAAAGGAGCCGCCGAATTCATCCACACGCTTATTGGTTCTTGCGGAGATAAATGTGCTAACCAGATAGCCATGTGCGCAATGGATTTCTACGGCATCTGCGCCTGCTTTTTTTGCTCTGACTGCTGCATCACCATAGCATTCAATCAGGCGATAGAGCTCTTCCTTTGTAATGCCTCCGGGTGTTTCTCTGCCGCAGGAGGCAGGGATAGCACTTGCTGCCTTCAGAGGGTAGCCTGTGATTTTTGTATTGCCTTCGGGGCCTGCGTGCTGCAGCTGGATGGAAACCTTCGCGCCTGCCTGGTGACAGGCCGCGATGGCTGCCTGAAAGCTGCTGACTGTGCTGTCATCATACAGGCAGGGCTTTCTGGGGCCGCCCTTTGCTTCTTTATAAACAACGGTTGCCTCGAATGTAATCAGACCAAAGCCGCCCTTTGCTCTTGCGCCGTAATAGGATGCGGAGCGTTCGCTCATGGTGCCGTCTGTGTTTGCGAAGTTATTGCCCATGGGAGACATAACAAAGCGGTTTGCCACTGTCATGGGACCAATCTGAATGGGCTGGAACATAGCTTCAAATTTCATGTTTTCTCCTCCGTTTCTTACTCTCTTTTTGTTTTTTCCTTCGTGCTTCATTTCCGTTTTTCTTTTATTTATTGTTATTCCACAACGGTGCAGGTGCTGACCTCGGAGGGCTTCACACGCAGCGCACCAATCTGTGGCACTAAGGTCTGGAAATACTCGGTTGCCCGATGAAATTCCACCGCCTTTTCATCCTGATATTTTTCGATAAAGTAGAACACCTGTGCATCGCTTTGGTCGCTTGCCAGATCATAGCTGATGCAGCCCTTTTCCTGTCTTGTTTTTACAGTCATTTCCTTCGCAAGCTTAAGAAACTCCTGCTGTAAGCCTTCCTTTACGGTGTTTTTTGCAATCAGTACAACCATGTATGGTTCCTCCTCTTATTTTTCGGGCATTGCCTCAGGCCAGCCCTCCTGCAGCACCTTTACGGTATTGTCAAAGTTAAATTTTGCCGCTGCCGCTACACCCTTTGCCAGAATAGCGTCGCTGATAACCTCAACGCCCATTGCCTTGGGTTCAACGCCCTTTTCCTTCAGCATACGGCAGAATGCTGCTGTATTGCCGCAGCCTGTGCCGGGTGCCAGTCTGTCATGCATGGATTCATCTCTCAGAATGGATGCTGCATAGGGTCTTTCATAAACGTCGTTAATCTGTACGGAAACAATCTTTTCTGCGGGAATCCCCTCCAGAACAGAGAGATCTACGGGCTGATTTGCTCTCAGCCAATGCCAGCTGTCCAGAATCAGCTTTGCATTTTCACAGCCGCTTTCCTTTACCACTGCCCATGCCTTTTTCACATCGGGCAGGCCGCTGTAAGGCATAGGCTCTACGCCGATGGTGTATTTGCCTGCTCTGTGGCACAGCTCCTTCAGCTTCTGTGCAGTATGTGCAACAGAATAGTTTTCCATCAGACCACAGTTAATGTGGTTCACGCCGAACAGCTCGCACATGTGGAAGCACATCTGTTCCTTATATTTCTGTTCATAGGAACGGTGATCCTCCGCCCACTGCACGATATATTCCACTTCTGTAACCTTCATATCGTATTTTTCAAGAATTGCCAGAATATCTGCATCAAACAAGCCTTCATTCAGTGCATCCACATAGGTTTCCGCACGCAGACCGATACCTTCAAAGCCTGCCTCCTTGGCTGCTTTTACTCTTTCCTCAAAGGTACACTGATCGCCCAGTGTCCAGGAGCTGACTGTGATGGGATATTTTTTAGACATGAGATAGTTCCTCCTTTGTAGTTCTCTTTTTTTCTCTTATCCTTCTTTATTTTCTCAGTGCGGAAAGCTTTTGCAGCAGTTCCTCACAAATCGACTCAATTTCCTTTCCGGTAGTATCAATCACGATATCTGCCACTCTTTCGTATTTCTCTCTGCGGCTTTCCATAAGGTTTTGAATGAAAGGCACATTCATATTGCCATTTAAAAGAGGGCGCTCCGTGCTGTCCTTTACTCTTTCGTAGATGGCTTCGGGCGTTGCCGTCAGCCAGACCACATAGCCGCTGTTTTTCATCAGCTCCACGTTTTTCTCTCTGAGGGGTACGCCGCCGCCGCAGGAGACAACCATGTGCTTTTTCTCTCGTAATTCGATGAGGGTATTGCTTTCGCAGTTACGGAAATATTCCTCCCCGTTGACTGCGAAGATTTCCTTGATGCTCATGCCCTCTTTTTCCTGAATATGGGCATCCATTTCCATGATTTCCATTGCCAGAAGCTCGCTCAGCTTGGCGGAAACAGTGCTTTTGCCTGCGCCCATGAAGCCGATGAGCAGGATATTTTTATCAAACAGCGTTTTCGCCTGAATCCGCTTGCTGTTTTCGATGATGCCCTCGAAGATATGCAGGATTTCCTCCTCAAATACGGTACCTGCTACCTCAGCGGCAACCCGTTCCAGCTGCTTTTTCTCCTGCTCCGGCTGCAAAACGGGCAGACCGTTTTCTCTTTTGTATGTAATGATGCCTTCGATACATTCCATTCTGGTTTTCAGTGCAGCGGTGATGCGCTCATCGCAATCCGCAATAATGCTTCTCAGGCAGGTAAGCTCTTTTTCCATTTGGTTCCTCTTTTCTGCTGCAAGGTTTTTCTGTAATTTTTATCTTTTGTAAAAGGTGATTACTGTGCGTCCTTTTCAAAGCGCAGGTTCAGAATGATGGCAAACACAATACCGATTGCCGTTACTACTGCATTGAACAGCAGGATATATCTGGGGCCCTCTACGCCGCCCACCTTGGAAAGCAGGCTCGCCACATTCAGCACCGCATAGTTTGCAATGGAGGATGCAATCATAACAACCGCTGTGATTTTGCCCTTGTCTCTGGGGAACATTTCATTCGCCGTAGAGGTTGCCAGCTGCAATACGCCGCCTGCCGCGAAGTAGCCGATTAAGAAGCCGCCGATCATACAAATCTGCGGAATCTGCACGAAATACATCAGCAGCAGCGCGCAGAATGCAACACAAGGATAGATAACCAGAACGCGGATGGGCTTCAGACCCTTTTTCATCAGTGCCGCTGTCAGAAGGACTGCACAGATGATGCCCGCGGAATAGAAGGACTGAATCATGGAGGGATTTGCCATGCCATAAAGCTTGCCCAACTCCTGATTGCAGTTCATGAACAGCATGAAGGTTGTGGATGCGGTGAAGCCGATGCAGACCAGCAAAATTGCGGAGGGTGTCAGCTTCATTTTTCTCTTTTCCACTGTGCCGTCTGCCGCCTTAGGTGCCTCCTCCTTGGGAGGGAAGGGCAGAATGGCAAGGAAGATACCATCTACGATGATGATGCCTGCCGCCAGAAAATACAGTGTGCGGAAGGACATATCTCTTGCTGCAACGAAGGTGATTAAAAATGGCAGCAGGAACTGTGCCATAGAAATTGCGAATTTTGTAAACAGGTTTGCAATCGCACCGTTTTCCTTGAAGATTTCCATGCAGGAGGGCGTAATGCTTGTATCCAAAAAGGAGTTTGCCATGCCGCTGTTTCTGGATGGCGCACGCCTCGGCTACGGCCTCACGGCGGATACCGATGTGACGCTGGCAGACATCGCAAAGCTCAC
>OHAH01002135.1_pt1 | contig 10847 bp, 6 predicted proteins | sample 1577071 | NCBI WGS metagenome assembly OHAH01 (sample SAMEA3541520, study PRJEB24748) | human gut metagenome | biome: human gut; feature: human-associated habitat; material: faeces | place: China | collected 2012 | reverse complement strand
AAGTTGAACTTGAAAACGGACGGTCCTGATTGCAAAATGATTTTCAAATTTGGAAAGCACATTGAGGGGGGTCATAGCACCCGCAAGCAATGCAGACGTATATACATCTGCTTATTTTGCTCTGCAAAATACTTGTTGGGAACACCCAAACCCGTGAACTGCATCCGATGGATGCAGACTTAGCGTCTCTAAATGAGAAAGTTTATGGCTCTAACACATTGTCAGCCATTGGTAAACAACTTTTTCCAGCCAAAAAAGAAAATAGCGATGAATTGAGATGAACATTGCAGAAAAATGTGATACAATAGAAAATGAAAATCCAAACAACAGGAGGAATCCCCTCGTGGCCAACAACGTGAACGTCAAAAAACTGGAAGCTGACCTGTGGGAGTCGGCAGATCTGCTGCGTGCAGGCTCTAAACTCACCTCGAACCAATACTGTATGCCGGTGTTGGGACTGATTTTTCTGCGGTATGCGTACAGCCGCTTCAAACTGGTGGAGCGGGAGATCCTGAAAGATCGTCCCGTGCGCGGCGGTCGGGTGCTGCCGGTGGAGCAAAGCGACTTTGCCGAAAAGAGTGCACTGTTTCTGCCCAAGGAGGCGCAGTACAATTACTTAGTCAATTTGCCTGCCAACATCCCGGAGCAGGGGCTGACCGGCATCGAGGGCAATCCTCTGAACAGTCTGGGCGAAGTGGTGAACAACGCCATGGAACTGGTGGAGCAGCAGAGCGAGCAGCTGCAGGGCGTTCTGCCGAAGGACTACACCATCTTCTCGGATGAACTGCTGGGGGAACTGCTGCGCATCTTCAACAATGATGCGTTGGACGATGTGGGCGGCGATGTGATCGGCCGTATCTACGAGTACTTTTTGAATAAGTTTGCCAAGAACGTGGCACAGGATGACGGCGTGTTCTTTACGCCGAAATCGCTGGTGAAAATGATCGTCAATGTGCTGGAGCCTGCCCACGGCGTTCTGTTGGACCCGGCTTGCGGCAGCGGCGGTATGTTTGTGCAGACCGGCGACTTTGTAAACCATGCGGGCATGATCGCCAACAACACCATGACTTTCTACGGACAGGAAAAGGTGGAGTACAACGCCAAACTCTGCCTGATGAACATGGCCGTGCATGGCCTGACCGGCGTGATCAAGTCCGGCGATGAAGCCAATACCTTCTATCACGATGCCCACAACCTGAACGGCTGCTGCGACTATGTGATGGCAAATCCGCCGTTTAATGTGGATAAGGTCAAGTCGGAGTCGGCGCAGAGTGCCGGGCGGTTGCCCTTTGGCCTACCCGGCGTGAACAAGGCCAAGGAGATCGGCAACGCAAACTATCTGTGGGTGTCCTATTTCTACTCCTACCTGAACGAGCGTGGCCGTGCGGGTTTTGTGATGGCGTCCTCGGCTACCGACAGTCAGGGCAAAGACAAGGACATCCGTGAAAAGCTCATCCAGACCGGCCATGTGGACGTGATGATGAGCGTGGGCAACAATTTCTTCTACACCAAGAGCCTGCCTTGTTCGCTGTGGTTTTTGGATAAGGGCAAGCCGGAACATCTGCTGGACACCGTATTGTTCATCGACGCACGCAATTATTATACCGTGGTGGACCGCACTCAGAACGAGTGGAGCGACTGGCAGCTGAAGAACCTCAACGCCATTGTCTGGCTCTATCGCGGCGAGGTGGACAAGTACAAGGTGCTTCTGGCGGAGTATCACGCAGAACTGGCGGACGACCGCCCCTTTGCAGAGATTCAGGCCGCACTGGAACAAAACGTGCAGGCCAAGCAGGAAGAAGCCAAAGCCGCGGTGGAGGCAGCACCCCGCAAAGAGCGCAAGGCCACGCAGGAAAAGTTCGACAAGGAACTGGAAGCCCTCAACGAGAAGCTGACCGTTGCCAAGGAGGCCGTCTGGCTCATCGAAAAGTTTGGCGAGGGCGTTTATCAGGATATCCCCGGTCTGTGCAAGGTGGCCAGCCGAGACACCATCCTCAACGAGAAAGGCGCATCCCTGACGCCCGGTGCCTATGTGGGCGTTGCACCCGTGGAGGATGACGGTGTGGATTTTACCCAGCGGATGAAGGAGATCCACAAGGAGCTGCTGGAATTGCAGGCAGAGTCCAACCGCCTGATGGAAACCATCTCGAAGAACCTGGAGGAGATGGGGGTATGATGTGGGAAAAAGTGAAACTGGGAGATATTGCGTCTTTCAGCAATGGCATCAATTTTAATAAAACAGCGTATGAAAAAGGCGTAAAGCTAATTGGTGTTTCAAATTTTGGAGACAGATTTTATCCTGACTATTTACAGCTTCAGGAAGTGAAAAAAGATATAGTGCGACCAGAAGATTGTCTGCGGAATGGGGATATTGTATTTGTTCGTTCAAATGGAAACAAAGAACTTGTTGGAAGGTGTATGCTCGTTAAAAATCCAACTGAGCGAGTCACATATTCGGGATTTTGTATTCGCGCGAGATTGAATGACACAGACAGATATGATCCAGTTTATTTTACCTACTATTTTAAAAGTAAAGCCTTTAGAAGAGCGGTTTCAGGAACAGCAGTAGGCGCAAATATTCAGAATTTGAGTCAGGCAAGATTATCAAATCATGATTGTAATGTACCTGATATAGAAACACAGCACCGCATTGCGGATATTCTCTCCGCTTATGATGACCTAATTGAAAACAACCAGAAACAAATCAAGTTGCTGGAAGAAGCGGCTCAGCGGTTTTATAAAGAATGGTTTGTGGATTTGCACTTTCCGGGGTATGAAAACACGAAAATTGTGGATGGTGTGCCGGAGGGGTGGAGCAGAGGACTGTTAAAGGAACTCATTAGTGTTAATTATGGAAAAGACCATAAAAAAGCTCCTGATGATGGAAATATCCCTGTTTATGGCTCTGGCGGTTTAATGCGAAAATGTAATAAATCACTGTTTTCTGGTGAGGCAGTCCTGATTCCTCGAAAAGGCTCTTTGAATAATATCATGTATGTGGATGAAACATTTTGGACAGTGGACACAATGTTCTATGCTACGATGAAACAACCACATACAGCCGTTTTTGTATATTTCTTTGTCAAAGCATTTGATATGTACTCCATGAATATTGGTGCGGCAGTACCCAGCATGACGACAAAGATTCTGGACGCGATGGATGTGGTAATTCCCGATAAAGAAACTCTGGAAAAGTTTGACAAACTCACAAAAACGTATTTTAATAAAATAAAGACGTTGCAAGGACAAAATGAGCGGTTAAAGATAGCAAGAGATTTATTGTTGCCAAAGTTGATGAGCGGGGAAGTGGAGGTGTAAAGATGCCAAGAAGAAATTTTTTGCAGATTTTACAAGATGCCAAAATTGATATTAAAAGGGAATATCAGAGACTATTTGATTTGTTTTATACACAAAGTGCTCCCGATTATAATGGAAGATATCAAACTTTAAGGCAAGTCTGTGAAAATAACTTTCTGATTGTTCCATTTAGGGGGACGTGTTTGTCATTAAATGATTTTGATGACTTTTATAACTATAATTTTGGAAGAGAACCATGGGGATTTAATCTGGATTATCTTCTCTCTTTTTGCGAATATTCCTATAACTTCATAAAGTGGATGAGCCCACAAAATCCGTTATGTATTAGCGGAAGCGCGAGTCAGCAGCAATTTTATCTCCAGCAAGTAAAAACTGTAATTGAAGAGATAGGGTATATGGAAACAATAGAGCAAAACATTACGCTATTTGTTCCCAAAGAACAAGAAGCAATAGCAGTATCTGAAATTGTGGCTCCTGAAATCTCTTATAAAGTACTTGAATATAATCACTATACGATGAAAGGTGACATTGCAAGGAAAAAGGAAACTGTTCGTATACTTGCCGATCAATTAGAACCAAAACGTGCAGATCTAACAGCAATAAATAAAGAATTGGCAAGTAATGTTTTCTTTATGTTTAATAACATGAATATTCGCCATAACAACTGCACAGAAGGCGATAAAAACTATAAAGAAGTAGTTGCAAAAATGACGCAGGACGAACTGGAAAGTTGGTATGATGAAACATATCAATTATGTCTGCTGGCATTTTTGGAATTGGACAATGTGGAAAGAACAAAGAAAGTGGCCCAACTGAAGGCGAGCTTTGGAAAATAAAAGGTATCTTGGAGAGAAAAAAACAAGGGCGTGATTTTATGGGAGAAAATACAGAAGAATTAGTGGTCTCGCTTGAAAATTCGCTCTCAAGCGATATTTGCGATACTGTGGGAGATTTAGCGGAAGTCGGACTTGATGCAGTAATGGATGATGGAGTACTAAAGGATATTCCAATTCTTTCAACTGTAGTTGGACTTTATAGGATTGGTCACACGATTCGAGAGAGACATGAAATCAAACAACTTGCATTGTTTGTGGCAGAACTGAATAGAGGCTGCACAGACGAAAGCAAAAGAAAGCAACTGCTTGAAAAACTGAATAGTGATACACGGAAGAGTAAACAGGAAATTGAATATATTCTGGTTGTGCTGGATAACTATCTCGAATATGAAAAATCACAAATGCTGGCAAAATTGTATATTGCTTACCTAGAAGGGACAATTACATGGGCAGAGTTCGCCGAGTACGCATCAATGGTAAAGCAACTTATTCCAGGAGATTTGAAATTGCTGGAAGAACGTCATATGGTGCGGAAACAATCGCAATGTGCAGAACTGCTTCGATTATCGTCGTTAGGTTTAATGTATCAACAGGATAGTCCGTTGTTTCCTGATGGCGATTATACTGTTATAAAGAATGAATTGGCATCATTTACAATAACAGAATTTGGGGATAAATTTATAGAAATTGTAGCAGATAAAGTATGGGGGTGATCCTATGAGCCGCGAATACTCCGAAAATGTCCTTGTCCAGAACAGCGCAGGCAACTTGCTGCAAAATGTTCTGGGCTGGGAGGTGGTGCTGGCTTACAACTCCGAAAAGCTGGGGCCGGACGGGACGTTGGGCCGCACCAGCTATGGGGAAGTGCTGCTGATCCGGTATTTTCGGCAGGCGCTTTTGCGGCTGAACCCGTGGCTCACCCCGAACCAGCTGGACGAGGTGCAGAAGAAATTCACGGCGCACGTTTCCACCGCATCCCTGATGCAGATCAATGAGGAAAAGTGTTTTCTGCTGCGGGATGGCATCCCGGTGACGGTCAAGCGACCGGATGGACGCACCGAAATCCGAAGCGCGGCGGTGATCGACTTCAAAAACCCGGAAAACAATCATTTCCTCGCCGTAAAAGAAATGAAGATCCACTCGCAGCTGTACCGCCGCCGGACAGACATTGTGGGCTTTGTCAATGGCATTCCGCTGCTGTTTATCGAGCTGAAAAAGCCCACCGTGGATGTGCAGAACGCCTACATAGACAACTATCGGGATTACCTCGATACCATTCCGCAATTGTTCTATTACAACGCCTTTCTCATGCTGTCCAATGGATTGGAAGCCAAGGTGGGTACGCTTGGCAGCAAGTACGAGTTTTTCCACGAGTGGAAGCGTCTAAAGGAAAGCGATGCGGGCAGCGTGGAACTGGAAACCATGCTGCGGGGCATCTGCGAGAAAAAGACCTTCCTCGATCTGCTGGAAAACTTCATCCTTTACGACCATTCCGGTGGGCGCACCACCAAGATTCTGGCCCGCAACCACCAGTATCTCGGCGTCAACGAGGCCGTCAGTGCTTACGAGAACCGCAAGCTGAAAGACGGCAGGCTGGGTGTGTTCTGGCACACGCAGGGGTCAGGAAAAAGCTACTCCATGGTCTTTCTGGCGCAGAAGATCCGGCGCAAGTTTGCAGGCTCGCCCACCATTGTGGTACTGACCGACCGTGACGAGCTGAACCGGCAGATCAGCGATACCTTTGAAAACTGCGGTCTGCTGGGCAAGACAAAGGCTTCACAGTTCATTGCATCCAGCGGTACAGACCTTGTAAAAAAGCTGCAGGGCAACCCCAGCTTTGTGTTTACCCTGATCCAGAAGTTCAACCTGCCCAAGGAACCGCCCATCTACCCGGATCACGACATTCTGATTTTGTCGGATGAAGCCCACCGTAGCCAGTACGGCATTTTTGCAGACAACATGATGCACCTGCTGCCCACGGCGTCCCGCATCGGCTTTACCGGTACGCCGCTTCTGGCAGATGACCATATCACGGAACGCACCTTTGGCGGGTATCTGTCGGTGTATGATTTCAAGCGGGCAGTGGAGGACGGCGCAACGGTGCCGCTGTACTATGAGAACCGTGCGGATAAGATCGCCCAGTTGGACAAGCCGGAGATCACCGGGCGGATCCTGGATGCCATTGAAGCAGCCGATCTTGATCCTTCGCAGGAGGAAAAGCTGGAACGCGAGTTTGCAAAGGAAATCCATATTCTCACCGCAGATGAACGGCTGCGCTCCATTGCAAAGGATTTTGTGGAGCATTACTCTGACCTTTGGACCAGCGGCAAGGCGATGTTCGTCTGCCTGAATAAGGTCACCTGTGTGCGGATGTACAACTATGTGCAGGAATACTGGCGGGCAAAGATCAGGGAACTGGAAGCCCGACAGGGCACAGCGACCCAGCAGGAAGCACAGGAGCTTGCCCGCAAACTGGCATGGATGAAAGAAACCGAAATGGCAGTGGTGATCAGTCAGGAGCAGAACGAGGTGCAGACCTTCAAAAAGTGGGGGCTGGATATTCTGCCGCACCGTGCCAAAATGGAAAAGCGGGAGCTGGATAAAGAATTCAAGGACAGCAAGAATCCGTTCCGGGTGGTGTTCGTCTGTGCCATGTGGCTGACAGGCTTTGATGTAAAGTGTCTGTCCTGCCTGTATCTGGACAAGCCGTTGAAAGCCCATACCCTGATGCAGACCATCGCTCGTGCAAACCGTGTTTCGGAGGGCAAGAGCAACGGCCTGATCGTGGACTATATTGGTATCGTAAAGGCGCTGCGCAAGGCTCTGGCGGACTATACGGTCAGCAAGAACAGCCCGGCGGGCATTGACCCAACGGTGGACAAAACGGAGCTGATTCAGCGTATCCGTACGGTCATCGGAGAAACGGACGGTTTTCTGGCAGAACATGGGTTCCGGCTGCAGGAATTGGTGGACGCACAGGACTTTGAGAAGATGAGCCTTGTACAGGATGCAGTCAACGCGATGTGCGAGACGTTGGAAACCAAGAAAACCTTCCAGACCTATGCGTCTGAACTGGCGCGGCTGTTCCGCTACGCAGACCGTGACGATGTGGACGATGCCGTGCGCGCCCGGAAAAACGCAATTCTCGCCATCTACGAGGGCTTGCAGCAGAAGCGGAAACACGCGGACAATACCGACCTGATGGTGCAGATCAACGGCATCGTCAACGAGTACATCCATGTGGAAAAGCCGGATCAGGAGGCTGTACCATCCCGGCAGTTTGACATCAGCAAAATTGATTTTGACCTGCTGAGCCGGGAGTTTGCCCACACCCGGCGGAAGAATCTCTTGCTGCGCGATCTGGATGAACTGGTGAATCAGCAATTGGCGAAAATGCTGTTTGCAAACCCGCACCGCATGGATTATTATGACCGCTATCAGGAGATCATAGATGCCTATAATGCAGAGCAGAACCGGGCAACCATTGAGAAAACCTTCATGGATCTGATGGAACTTGCAAATTCACTGGACACGGAGCAGCAGCGCTATGTGCGTGAGGGCTTTTCCAGCGATGAGGAACTTTCAGTGTACGATTTGCTGTTTTCGGAGAACCTCACGAAGCAGGAAATTGAAACGATCAAGAAGGTGTCTGTGGACTTGTTGACAAAAATCAAACAGCAGATTGCCAAACTCGACCATTGGACGGACAAGCAGGAAACTAAGGCGATTGTGGATAACCTGATTCGCAATACCCTTTGGCAAGAACTTCCCAATAGCTATGATGTAAGCGATATCCAGACCTACCAGAAGAAAATCTACGAGTATGTATATATGCGCTACCCGGAAGTAGCATAACGCAAAAATCACCCCAGAGAGAACGCACAAGAGGCTATTCTCTCTGGGGTGATTGCGTATCAAATCATCTTAAAATGCTTCAATGCCTCCACAATCGCATCCTCTTTTTCCTTCGGACACTTGGGCTGCTTCGCATTTTCATTTTTCGCTTTATGGTAATTCTCTCGCTCAATAATGCCGTGTTTCTGCTTCACCTGTGCGATATAGAGATTGGATACCTTCAACTGATGGTGTTCCCACACATAATCCCGAATCTCGTTGTAAGTCGCCTTGCTTTCCGCAGCAGTCACATCCAGTTCATCCATGCTGACGTCCACTTCGATGTGCCGCTCGACATTGAGTTTGGTCAAAAGGAAAACCGCTTCAACTTGCTGTTCATTAGTTCTGACAAACAATGCACCACTTTCTCCATCGTAAGTCACAGGGAACGTAAAGTGAATTGCTTTCACAAAATGACCATCCGCACGCTTTTCTCCGTAAAGCTCAATGTAGGATATCATAGCCTGTAAAAGAGCTTTCCTATCTTCCGGAGTCATGACGTCGTAATACTTGCTGAATCCTTCCAACATTTCAAAAATAGATTGCTTTGTCAATGTGGATTTCTCTGCCATGGCAATCTCATTATCAAGTTCATCCAGCCTGCTTTGGGAATCATCGATCTTCTCATACAGATCATCCATAACACGATTCAGGCTATCCACCCGTCTGTCATAATGCCTGTCACTCGTGTCCAGCTCCGCAAGTCTCTTTTCGTTCACCATAAGGTTATTATAGTATTTTGTGTATTCCGCTTTGATGGATTCTCGTTTCTTTTTCAAAATACTCAGGTCTGTTGCACAGTCAACCTTCTTGGACACCAGTTCAATAAACTCAGGGATTGAAACCATGGATGCAACAACATCACGGACTTCCTTTTCCAACTTTGTGCCGCTGTAATACTTGTTCGCAAGGGAACAGGAAATTCCATTCCGATCTCGCCCTGATATACAGCGATAGGAGATATACCGGGGATAGAATCCTTCCTTCCCATTCTTCCTTGGTCTTGGAGGTGCTGTATATCCGAATATATTCTTACCGCAGTCCGGACACCGAATCAGACCCGTCAATGGATAAACCGTAGTGCTGTCACTCCTCGTTTTCCGGTGACGGACATTCTCACCCAACCTTATTTCGGCTTTGGCAAACATTTCCGGTGTAACAATCGCCTCATGGACGCCCTCAACAAGAATGATTTTGCTCTCATCATCCTGCTTTACCACTTTTGTTTCATTATTTGTACCCTCAACCTTGACTGTGTGGCGGCGACCATAGGCTATTTTACCGGCATAAACAGGATTTTTCAAGATTGACCGCACCGTTCTTTCGGTAAAAACGGAAAACCGGGTATTTCCGCGTTGTTCCCGTTTCACACCCTCGTCATTCAGCTTTTTCGTGATATACCGGATTGTCTGTCCTTCCTCGACATAGAGGTGGAATATCTCCTTCACAATTTCCGCTTCTTCCGGACATACCACTAAGAATTTATTCTCAAGAGCGTATCCAAAGGGAGCCTGTGCACCATTCCATAGCCCGCTTCTTGCCTTTTGCTGCCTCCCGGCAAGTGTTTGCTCGTGAATATTCTCCAACTCCACTTCTGCGACTGCACCCATGATGTTGGCAATCATTTTGCCTGTTGCCGTTGACGTATCAATGCCATCTTTCACACCCAACAGTCCAATGCCGTAGCTTGCCAATTCCTGAAGGTATTTTGCCGTATCGCTTGTGTTTCTTGCAAATCTTGACAATTTGAACACAAGAATGTACTTAATACTGTCCTTCTTGCTTCGGATATCCTCCATCATCTGATTGAAGGCGGGGCGGTGTTCGGCGTTTTTCCCCGATTTACCTTCGTCTGAATACTTGCCGATGATATTGATTCCGTGCATTTTGGCAAACGCCCTTATTTCTTCTTCCTGAGCATCCAGAGAAAAACCATCGACCTGAATAAGCGTTGAAACACGAGTATATATGTAGCCGTTTTCCATATGGCATCTCCTTCCATGACTGCCGACAATATGCTAAAATCATCTTCTGCGTTTTTGTCAGTAGTAATCATCTTCTTTTTCTCTATTATATAAGATGACAAGATGATTTTCAAGTCCAGAAAAGCAAAAAAAGAGGGCGGGGAGTCCTCTTTTGACTCCCCGCCCAGTTCCATTTCCTTACTTTTGTACTTCATCAGTAGTTCAGCAACCATCGTAGAACAACGAATGAAGTTTTCATCCCTCATCAGTTCATTATTCATAGGCATCCCTCAACGTTCATTCTGCAATCCTACCGTGTGCCTCCTATAAGCAGCTATGATTTCCGGCGGAATATCGTCCATTAGTGCATGAAGTTCAGAGAGTTCCTGCTCCATTTTGCCGTATTTCAGCTTGTTGGCGATTTTCTCTCTGCCAGCGTTTTGAGTTGTTTTCAGTTCTGCTTCCAACGCAGTGTTTTCATCGGAAAGCTCCCTGTAAGCTTTATCGTACTTTTTCAGCTTTGTGCGCATGGCTTCCGACGCTGGAACATATTTATCCAGCAATGCTCCCAATTCTTCCATCTTCGATTTCTTGTTAAGAAGATTGGTGTCTGCCATTAGCGTCATAATCTGTTCCTTCATTCTGCTCAGATGAACCACTTCCTTGAATACTCTCGGTGGAATATGGCTGCGTCCGGTCTTGCTGGCACTCTCACCGCGTTCCAAATCAGGATATTTCTTGACCATATGCTCCCAAAACCTGTCCTGCCACTGTGTCAGCTTCTTCTTGTTGCCGACGATTTCCTTGGCACTGAGCCTCCCATCCGCCGTCAAAG
>OHAH01002126.1_pt1 | contig 10907 bp, 7 predicted proteins | sample 1577071 | NCBI WGS metagenome assembly OHAH01 (sample SAMEA3541520, study PRJEB24748) | human gut metagenome | biome: human gut; feature: human-associated habitat; material: faeces | place: China | collected 2012 | reverse complement strand
CTCAGTCGGTAGAGCACTTGACTTTTAATCAAGTTGTCGGGGGTTCGAATCCCCCATGCCTCACTAGGTGTTGTGATATCCTGATTTGGGGATTCGAACCCCCTGGTCGAGATCTCTCATGCCTCACTAGGTTCTTTTATACAGCATCCTCACATTTTGAAAACCCCTTTCGGGGCTTTTTTTATTCCATTTTTATAGAAGAAAGGAAATACTATGCAGACTAAAGAAAACAAGATGGGCGTCATGCCCATAGACAAATTACTGATCTCCATGTCACTGCCCATGATGATCTCCATGCTGGTACAGGCACTGTACAATATTGTGGACAGTATTTTCGTGTCCAGGATCAACGAATATGCCCTGCGTGCTGTATCTCTGGCATTCCCCATTCAGAGTCTGATGATCGCTGTGGCGGTGGGAACTGCGGTAGGTATCAATGCCTTTTTGTCCAGAACCCTGGGAGAAAAGGATTTTGAGAAAGCCAATATCATTGCCAGAAACGGTATTTTTATTGCAATTGCCAGCTATATTGGATTTGCGGTGGTCGGTGCACTGATCAGCAGACCGTTTTTTGCCAGCCAGACGGAAGTGCTGGAGGTGCGGGAATACGGTGTGACCTATCTGACTATCTGTTGTGTGGCGGGAATGGGTATTTTTCTGCAGACGACTTTTGAGAGGCTGTTACAGGCTACCGGTAAGACCATGTATACAATGATCACACAGTCAACCGGTGCAATCATCAACATTATTCTGGATCCGATCCTGATTTTCGGGTATTTTGGCATGCCCCGCATGGGAATTGCCGGTGCGGCAGTGGCTACCGTGATCGGACAGATCGTTGCCGCATTCATGGCATTATGGTTTAACCTGAAATTCAATAAGGAACTGGATATTTCCATGAAAGGATTCCGACCCAACGGACATCTGATCGGACAGATCTATAAGGTAGGAGCCCCTTCCATCGTGGTACAGGCTATCGGTTCCCTGATGACCTACGGAATGAATCTGATCCTGGCATCTTTCGGTTCCGCCCAGACGGTGTTCGGCATTTACTTTAAGCTGCAGAGCTTTGTGTTTATGCCTGTTTTTGGACTAAATAACGGCATGGTGCCTATCATTGCTTACAATTATGGCGCAGGACATAAGGACCGCGTTATTAAGACCATTAAACACAGTGTGGCTTACGGTGTGGGTATCATGTGTGTGGGACTCATTGTAATGCACATCTTTCCGGCACAGCTCATGCGTATGTTTGATGCGGAGGAAAGCCTGATCGCCATCGGTATTCCGGCGCTGGAGACCATTTCCCTAAGCTTTGTGTTTGCTGGCTTCTGTATCGTGGTGGGAAGCGTATTCCAGGCACTGGGTAACGGCGTCTACAGTATGATCGTGTCCGTGGCCAGACAGATGTGCGTGCTGCTTCCGGTGGCAAAGCTTTTGTCCTTAAGCGGTGAAGTGACATTGATCTGGTGGGCCTTTCCCATCGCGGAACTGGCCAGCCTGCTCTTAAGTACCCATTTCCTCGTAAGGATCTATAAAAAGATCATCTGCCACATTGGAGAACCGGTAACGACAAGAGAGATTACAGAATAAAATAGAAACAGATGCGGCGGGGATGCTTGACAAGCAAAAGGAAGGAAGAGTATAATTATTCAAGGTCCTTTGGCAGAGAGCATTCCCGTTTGTCAAGGTTTTAAGCTAATCGTCGGATATGGCAGTTAGTAAGCGGATATGGCGGAAGTGGCAGACGCGATAGATTTAGGTTCTATTGTCAACAGACGTGCAGGTTCAAGTCCTGTTATCCGCATTGCGTAATTATGGAAGCATAGCTCAGCCGGGATGAGCGTTCGCCTCACACGCGAAAGGTCAGGGGTTCGAGCCCCCTTGCTTCCACTCGAAATAACTATTCAGAGCTCATGACAAGGACTGAATAGTTATTTTTTTAATCAGAGAGCATCGGATAAGTAATGTACGAAAGCACAGAAATATAAAGGAATACAAAAGCAATGAAGAAAAATGTAAGAAAACAGGGAATTCTGCTGCCGATATCCAGTATTCCCTCGGCATATGGTATCGGAACCTTCGGTAAGGAAAGTTACCGTTTTGTGGACTTCCTGGAAAAATCAGGCAACCATCTCTGGCAGATCCTGCCGTTAGGTCCTACCGGCTACGGCGATTCTCCGTACCAGTCCTTTTCCACCTTTGCGGGGAATCCCTACTATATTGACATGGAGCTTCTGATCGAAGACGGCTATCTGACAAAAGAGATCTGTGACAGCTATGATTTCGGAGACAATGAGCATTATGTGGACTATGAGAAGATTTATCTGTCCCGTTTTAAAGTTCTGAAAATTGCGTTTGACAATGCCAGGGAACAGGGCCTTACAGAGACCGGAGACTATCAGAAATTCCTTACGGAAAATGCGTACTGGCTGGATGATTACGCTCTGTATATGGCGGTGAAAAATGCTTTTGGCGGTGTCTGCTTTATGGAATGGGACGAGGACATCCGTCTCAGAAAAGCAGCGGCACTTCGCAAATACCGTAAGAAGCTGGCGGAAGAAATCGCATTTTATTGCTTCCAACAGTACCTGTTTGCAAAACAGTGGAAAGAACTGAAAGCCTATGCCAATAAGAAAGGCATTGAGATCGTAGGGGATATTCCCATCTATGTGGCATTTGACAGTGCCGATACCTGGGCAAACCCGAAGCTGTTCCAGCTGGATAAGGAAGGCCGGCCCATCGGAGTGGCGGGATGTCCACCCGATTCTTTCTCCGAGACCGGACAGTTATGGGGCAATCCGCTCTACGACTGGAAGTATCATAAGAAGACCGGTTACGAGTGGTGGATGCAGCGGATCGCTTATTGCTATCAGCTGTACGATGTGCTTCGTATCGATCATTTTCGGGGATTTGATGAATACTGGTTCGTTCCTTACGGAGATCCGACGGCGGAGAACGGCCATTGGGAAAAGGGTCCCGGTTACGAACTGTTCGATGTCATGAAGAAGAAACTGGGCAGGAAGAAAGTGATCGCGGAAGATCTGGGATTTCTGACTCCCAGCGTGATCCGTCTGGTGAAGAAGACCGGGTATCCCGGAATGAAGATTCTTCAGTTTGCTTTTGATGCCGGGAGTGACAGTGAATATCTGCCGCACAATTATGACAAGAACTGTGTGGTCTATACCGGAACCCACGATAACGATACTACGGTGGGGTTCTTACAGAATATGCCGGAGAAGGACAAGAAATTTGCAAAGAAATATCTGGGACATAAGAAGGACAGGAAGCTTTGCTTTGAGATCATCCGGGCAGCATTGTCCAGCTGTGCGGATACCGCAATCATTCCCATGCAGGATTATCTGGAGCTGGACAGCAGCGCCAGGATCAACACTCCCTCCACTCTGGGATGCAACTGGAAATGGCGTATGGATAAGGATGCTTTGGATCCGAAGCTTGCGAAAAAGATTTATAAGATGGCAAAATTATACGGAAGACTGTAAAGTGTGCCGTGTAGCGTAAGGCACATTGTAAGAATACGGAAGGGATAGTTTCCTTTCCGTATTTTTTGTGGACAAATCATAAATATTTGCATGCATGAAAATGGGGATAACTATGTCAGGTAGCATTTTTTAGTGCATTTTTGTCAAAACAAGAGGATTTTTTTGTGGTCTTATGGAAAAAGCCACGTTATTATGGTATGGTTATCTATATTGGGCGGAGTCTGCAATCGGATTTCTGCGAGAGAGAGGGGAAACATGAGCCGTACTACTGACAGAGCAGGCCGTAATAAGGGACAATGGATCGTCATTGGGTTTATGGCTTTTGCTATCATAGTCATTTCGATATGCACAGTAATCTTTCGTTCCTATGTGCGGGGATTTCATAAAGTAACAGACAGAGAAAAATATGACCGGTATTATGTGATGATCACAGAAGACCGCAAATCGGATTTCTGGCAGTCCGTATACCGCGGAGCTTTTGAACGCGGACAGGAAGAGAATGTATATGTGGATTTGCTGGGCGAGCATCTGTCTCAGGAGTATACGAGGGCAGAGCTTATGCGGATCGCCATGTCCTCCGGTGTAGACGGTATTTTTGTAGAATCGGATGAAAGCGACGAGATGTCACAGATGATCGACGAAGCAGTAGAACGGGGCATCCCTGTGGTGACGCTGTATGGTGACAATACGCACAGTGCACGCTGCAGCTTTGTCGGTGTAGGAAGCTATAATCTGGGCAGGGAATACGGACGACAGGTATTGAAGCTGGCTTCTGTCAGTGAGAGTACCGCGCCCATGACGGTAGCGGTACTGGTGAATGCCCATGCACTGAACTCGGCACAAAATATTGTCTGCTCCGGGATTCAGGACGCACTGGAACAGGAGAAAATCCGGGGACCGGAGATAGAACTTTCCTTAATTACAGTGGACGATACGAATACTTTTTCCGTGGAGGAATCTATCCGGGATATTTTTATGAATGAAAAACTGCCGGATATCATTATCTGCCTGAACGAACTGAGTACTACCTGTGTCTACCAGGCGGTAGTAGATTACAACTGCGTGGGCGAGGTCGCAATTTTAGGGTATTATGATACTGATACGATACTCAAAGCAATCGAGCGAAATGTAGTCAATGCAACGATCTCGATAGACACGGAGCAGATGGGAGCTTTCTGCGTGGATGCTTTGCAGGAGTACTATCGTTTTGGCTATACCAGCCAGTATTTTACGGCGGATGTCACAATTATTGATCAGAATAACGTGGGTGAATATTTACAAGCGCAGGAAGCGACAGAGTGAGGTACGCATGAGGAAAAAATTTCGACAGCTGTCTCTTCAGGCGAAGATGAGCAGCATTTTTGTATTGGCGAATCTGGTAGTATTTGCAGTGACGGTGATATTGCTTCTGGGAATCAACAGCATGTCTTCGGAGATCGATAAGGTCTATCAGGGGAATCTGCGGCTGAACGAAGTATCTGATGCATTGATGGCGGTGCAGGACAGTATGACGGATTATCTGAATTCCAAGACCAGTGATTCCCTGGAGGAATTTTACCGGAATGAACAGACATATTCCCAACTGGTGCAGGATATGAGCGATGAGGTGACGGGAGCCACCTTTCAGAGAATGGAACGCAGTATCCGGCATATGTCGGAAGAATACCTGGACCTCGTAAGTCAGACGATTGAGGCAAAGCGTGGGAGAAATGTAGAGAAATACCGCGTCCGGTACGAGAACGCGACACAGATGTATGAATATATCAATACCTATATTTACAGTCTGAACAACGAACAGTTCCGCAGCAACTCCGAGAACTACAGCCGTCTGTCGGCTGCTTTCCGTAATTTCGAAATGGTCAGTGTGATTGCATTATCCATCGTCATTGTGGTCAGCGTATCTATAGTAGTAAAGCTTACCGGGGAGATCATCAGTCCGTTAAAGGATCTGGCGGTAACCGCTGACGAAGTAGCAGGCGGAAACTTTGATACCGAACTGTTACAAGTACAGTCGGAGGATGAGATCGGCGTGGTAACGGGAGCATTTAACCAGATGCTGATCAGTATCAGACAGTATCTGGAAAGCCTGCGCGAGAGCATGGAAATCCGGCGTTCCTTAATGGAAAAAGAGCTTTTGATGGAAGCACACTTAAAGGATGCACAGCTAAAGTATCTGCAGGCGCAGATCAATCCCCACTTCTTATTCAATACGTTAAATGCGGGAGCACAGCTGGCCATGATGGAAGGCGCCGACCGGACCTATGAATATGTACAGAATGTGGCGGAATTTTTCCGCTATAATGTAAAAAAGAGTAATGATATCGTGACGGTCAGAGAAGAGCTGGAACTGGTGGATCATTACATTTATATTCTGAATGTCCGCTTTTCTGGGGATATCCATTATGGGAAAGAAATTGAGGAGGATCTGCTGGACAGCTGCATGCCAAGCATGATCTTACAGCCGATCGTGGAAAATTCCGTAAATCACGGCATCAGAGAGATGAACGGAGAGGGAAAGATCCGGCTGAAGGTATACCATGTGGATGGAGATACGCTGGGGATCAGTATCCGGGATAACGGCATCGGAATGGACCGGGATACGATAGAAAAAGTACTTGGCGGCAATTATCACGAAGAGCAGTCAGGCGGCGGTTCCAATGGTATTGCAATGGGGAACATTATCGCAAGATTAAAACTTTTCACGCAAAACGAAGATGTAATGACGATTTTAAGTGACGGGAAAAATCAAGGAACGGAAGTAATCCTGTATCTTCCGATAAAAGAGAGGGAAAAGACGGATGTATAAGATCATGCTGGCGGATGACGAAGGAATCGTGATCGATTCCCTGAAATTCATCATCGAAAAAGAATTCAAGGATACCTGTGAGGTGCAGTATGCCAAGACCGGCAGAAGTGTGATTGAACTGGCAGAGAGCTTCCGCCCGGACGTTGCGGTCATGGATATCCAGATGCCGGGAATCAACGGCATCGATGCTATGAAAGAGATCCGGAGAAGCAATAATCATACAGTGTTTATCGTAATGTCAGCTTATGACAAATTTGATTATGCGAAAGAAGCTATCAAACTTGGAGTCATGGAGTACATTACCAAGCCGATGGAGAAGACCCGGATCATTGCAGCATTGCAGAAGGCAATGGAGCGAATCGATGCAGAGCGCCTGAAACGCAAAAATGAGTTGTTGATCAAGGAAAAACTGGAGACAGTCGTACCGATTATTGAAAGCGGTCTGATCCACAATATCTTATTACAGGAGCATTTCCGCGAGGATATTGAGAATTACCGGTCAATTTTAGGAATCACGCTGCAATATGCCTACATGATTGCTGTGATATGCGGAGATGAACAGCAGGGAAACCACATGACAAATGCGGTGGGAAGCAGTGTCAGAATGCAGAAGCATTATCAGGAGGTCAGGGACTGTCTGAAAGAAAATTTTGACTGTATTGTGGGTACCGTCATGGCAAACAAACTGGCAGTGCTGGTGCCTTATGAGAAAGATGTGATGGACTATAATGAGCGTATCGAACTCATTGAAAAAGCCAGAGAACTCACCAGATATCTGCGCAAGAGAACGGATATCAGCTTCCGCATCGGCATCGGAGAACCGAAAGATTTTCTGATGGCTTCGGAATCTTATACGGAGGCGCTGAATGCACTGGTGGCGACCACCGGCAGTGTGGCACATGTGGATGACCTGCCGATCAAATGCGAATACGGTGGAAATTATCCGGTGAAGCTGGAGAAAAAACTTTTTGCGGAAGTCGAGGACGGTGACATTGACAATGCTTCCGCATCGGCATCGGCATTTTTTGACTGGATGGTGGAGAGCGGTTCCGATCTGATGAATATGAGGCTTAAGGTGCTGGAATTTGTCCTGTGGTCAGAGCACATTGCCTATGAAAAAGGCGGTATGATCTATCAGCTCAATTCCCGTGCGGAGTATCTGCCGCAGGTGATGCAAATGGCGGAACCAGCGGCCATGAAAACATGGTTCCTGGAAAAAGTGAAGGAAGCCTGCCGGAACGTTCTGAATAAAAGGGAAGAAAAGACGGGCAGTATTATCGAAACAGCAAAGAATTATATTAAGAATAACTATCACAAAGATATTTCCCTGGATGATGTATCCAGAGAGGTAAATATCAGCCCGTATTATTTCAGTAAACTATTCAAAGAAACTACCGGGGAAAACTTTATCGAGTACCTGACCAATTTAAGGATGGACAAGGCAAAGGAACTGCTGCAGACGACGGAGTGCTCCATGAAGGAGATCTGTGTCAAAACCGGATATTCGGATCCCAACTATTTCAGCCGCAGTTTTAAGAAAAATGTGGGTGTGACGCCGACAGAGTATAAGGAAAACCGGGGAAAGGGACAGGAACAAGGCAGTGTATAAGAAAAAGAGACGGATATGTGTTGCGTGGCTTCTGGGGATGATGTTATTGCTTTGTGCCTGCGGAAATCTGGAAACCGGAAAAGATCAGGGAGAAGTCGCGGAAAATGAAAAAATTCAGATCGGCATGAGCTTTGATTCTTTTGTCATTGAAAGATGGCAGAGGGATCGTGACATTTTCGTCTCAACGGCAAAGGAGTTGGGAGCGGAAGTGAATGTCCAGAATGCGAACGGTGATCTGGAGCAGCAGAAAAAGCAGATCAATTACTTCATCGATAAAGGAATGGACGTGATCGTTGTGATATGCATTGACTCCAAAGGATTAACAGAGGAAGTGCAGAGGGCGAAAGATGCCGGCATTAAGATCATTGCTTATGACAGACTGCTGCAGAATACAGATATTGACCTGTATATCTCATTTGACAACGAAAGAGTAGGTACCATGATGGGAGAGGCACTGGTGGAAAACGGTCTGGCCGGCGGAAATGTGCTGATGCTGGGAGGCTCTGCCGTGGACAGCAACGTTGCTATGGTGGAAAAGGGCTTTCGCAAGGTCATGGAGGACAATCAGGTGACGATCTTAGATTCTATGCATGCGGATGGCTGGAAAGCAGAACTGGCGGGGACGTATATCTATGATCATATGGATATTGTCTCGGAGGCGGATGCCATTATGTGCGGCAATGATGATCTTGCAAGCAAAGTGGTACATGCCCTGAAAGAAAAGAGACTGGCAGGAGATATTATGGTAGTGGGGCAGGATGCCGACCTGGAAGCGTGCCAGCGCATTGTCGAGGGGACACAGGTCATGACGGTCTACAAACCGGTGGAAAAAATGTCGCAGAAGGCAGCGGAGTGTGCGGTACTTCTGGCAAAGGGAGAGCCGTTGCCGGAAGGAGATACGGTAACCATAGAGAATGGAAAATATGAAGTTCCGTACATTGGTCTGGAACCGATCAGTGTGGATAAAAACAATATGAATGATGTGATCATCGGAAGCGGATTTCACTTAAAAGAGGATGTCTATCTGAACATTCCCTCGGAAATGCCCAAATAATATTGGATTTACTTTGAAAATGGGGAAAAGAGATAGATTCTAAAAACACAATAGGAAAAATTTGGTGACAAGGCTGTGCTGGCAGACAAGATATTGCTAGCACAGCCTTGATTTTGTCAGGAGAGAGGATGGAAAAGTGCAGAAGGTCATAAAATCATGCTATAGGATTTGTGATATTCTCTATTTAGCAACAAAAACAAACCAAACAAGGGAGGTTACTTTTTATGAGGAAGAAATTATTAAGCACACTTCTTGCAACAGCCATGGCTGTTACAATGCTTGCAGGATGTGGATCCAATGGGGGACAGCAGGCAACCACACCGGCAACGGACAATAAGACAGAAACATCTGCAGAAGCAAAGACAGATGCTTCCACTACTACCACAACAGGTGGCGGTAAGATTGGTGTAGCAATGCCGACCAAGGATCTGCAGAGATGGAACCAGGATGGTACCAACATGGAAGCCCAGCTGAAGGAAGCCGGCTACGAAGTTGATCTGCAGTACGCATCCAACGATATTCCCACACAGGTATCCCAGATCGAGAATATGATCAACTCCGGATGCCAGATGTTAGTTATCGCATCTATCGATGGTGATTCCCTCGGAACTGTTCTGGAGCAGGCTAAGGAAAAAGACATTCCTGTTATTGCTTATGACCGTCTGATCATGAACTCCGATGCAGTTACCTATTATGCAACCTTTGATAACTACATGGTAGGTACCAAACAGGGCGAATACATCAGAGACCAGCTGGATCTGGATAACGCAGCAGGACCTTTCAATATTGAGTTAGTAACCGGTGACCCCGGCGACAACAATGCAAGATTCTTCTTCGGTGGTGCGATGGATGTTCTGCAGCCCTACATTGATGCAGGCAAGCTGGTAGTAAAATCCGGACAGACCGATTTCGAAACCGTTGCAACCGCTAACTGGTCTACTGAGACCGCTCAGTCCAGAATGGATGCTATCATTTCCGCAAACTATGCAGACGGAACCAAGCTGGATGCAGTGCTGTGCTCCAACGACTCTACCGCACTTGGTGTTACCAACTCTCTGGAAGCTAACTATACCGGCGAGTGGCCCATCATTACCGGTCAGGACTGCGATAAGCCCAACGTTAAGAACATGATCTCCGGTAAGCAGTCCATGTCCATCTTCAAGGATACCCGTACTCTGGCATCCAAGGTTGTAGAGATGGTAGACGCTGTTATGAAGGGCGGCGAGGCACCTGTCAACGATACCACAACTTACGACAATGGTACCGGCGTTATTCCTTCCTATCTGTGTGAGCCCGTATTCGCTGATGCAAGCAACTACAAAGAACTGCTCATCGATTCCGGTTACTATACAGAGGCAGATTTACAGTAATTTATAATAACACGGATCTGTAAGGATCCTTACGGCAGGCGGGCGTTTCCCGCCTGCTGTATTCATGGGTAAAGCAAGAATAAGATTTTAAATGTTTGATTAGATAATGTGGAAACAAGACTTGGGAGGGATACCATTGGCAAAGATATTACTGGAAATGAAAAATATAACCAAAACATTCCCCGGTGTAAAAGCACTTGACAATGTAAACCTGCAGGTGGAAGAAGGAGAGATCCATGCCCTTGTAGGCGAGAACGGCGCAGGAAAGTCCACACTTATGAATGTACTGAGCGGTATTTATCCGTACGGATCTTATGAAGGCGATATCATCTATAATGGTGAGATCTGCAAATTCGACAAGATCAAGGACAGTGAGGAAAAAGGTATCGTTATTATTCATCAGGAACTTGCGCTGATCCCCTATATGACCATCGGGGAGAATATGTTCCTTGGCAATGAACGGGGACATAAGTACAAAATCAACTGGAATGAAACCAATGCCAGGGCGGCGGAACTGTTAAAGACCGTAGGCCTGAAGGAAGGCCCGCTTGTTGGATATCAGTTG
>OHAH01002124.1_pt1 | contig 10916 bp, 10 predicted proteins | sample 1577071 | NCBI WGS metagenome assembly OHAH01 (sample SAMEA3541520, study PRJEB24748) | human gut metagenome | biome: human gut; feature: human-associated habitat; material: faeces | place: China | collected 2012 | reverse complement strand
CGTTTTCCTGGCGCCTGTCTGCGGATCAGTACTGTCGGTAATAATCTGTGCCGGCATACCATCGTAAATATTGCCCAGATCTGTTTCATTGATATAGGCTCTGACCCAGATCGGGCGCGGCTTGGATAAAGTATAGACGGCCGTTCCTTTTTGAATGATCGTACCAGGCTCAACTAAACGTGCGGTAACGATGCCTTCTTCCAGTGCATAAAGTTTGGAGTAATCACTTTGCCTGGCTAAAAGATCTTTTGCGGTTACGGATGCATTATAAGCTGAGCGCGCTTCCTTCAAGGTGTTTTCCACAGTTTCAAAATCCAGCTTGGAAATAGCGCCTGTGCCATATAAAACAGTATATTTATCATAGACTGACTGCGCCTGGACCATTGCTGCATAGGCCTTGGCTACTTCACTTTCCGACTTGGCCTCCTGCAGCTTGTAATCTGCCGCGTCGATCTCTGCGACTAGGCTGCCTTCCCGTATTGTATCTCCTTCTTCAAAATACATTTTGGTGATTTGTCCCGGAACCTGAAAGCCAATATCAAATTGGCGGATATCTACATTCCCATATAGTGTTACCAGCGTAGGATCTTTTGCAGCAGGTTTCAAGAAAAACCACAGGCAGCTTATTACCGCTGTTATTACTGCTATCATGATTAAAAATTTTTTCTTCATCATACGGCTCCTTTGAGTGCTTTCTTAATTTAATAATAGAAGAAGAGCAGCCTCTTGGCAATCAACAAATCAGGGGCTTTTGTCGGATTTTGCAGTCATTGCAGCCAGCAGGGCGGGCTGGTCGATAAAGCTGCGTAGTTTGAGCCAAAAATCGAGCGGTGAAAGCGGACTGTCATGCTCGTAGCAATAGACCAATACCTGCAGATGACCATTGATTATAAATTCTATCAACAGCTGCAGCTGCGGTGTTATCTGCTGAGTAGTCAGCTGCAGGTTTTGGATCAGTACTTTCCGAATATGGTTTTTCATTTTATGGACAAAACGCGGATCGCCGTTCTGGCCTAGGAGCATTGCCAAAATACGGGCATTGCTTTTAAAAAATCTTTGTGACAACAGGCGTTCTTCTGCTGTAGGCATACCTGTGCGAAAAATACGAAGGCCATGCGGCAGAAAAGTGTCGACAAGCTGAAATAATTCATTTTCTAATTGTTTCAGCAGATCATCTGTATTATTGAAATAGGCGTAAAAAGTACTGCGGTTGTAACCGGCTTTTTTTGTAAGCTGTGAAACGGTTATTTTGTCGCAGGGCAGGGTCTGGCACAGCTGCAGAAAAGCTTCCACAATGCAGGTACGTGCTGTTGTCGGCTTAGTCATGGTAAAATCCCCTTTGCTTTTATTAATTTAATTATACTATAATCTGTCAGACTGCAAAAGAGAAGGCCGGTAAGCCGAGGGTAATTGATTGGAAACAGATCATTTATTGCCCGGGTAATATTTACAGCTTTTTTATGATGGTCAGGGCTATTTTTACGGTTCCTGGCATTTACCTGCCGCTGGGGCAGCGGTATTATATGGTTATGAAAGAGAGAGGTGAAGATAAATGACAGCAGCAACCTTTAATGCTTGTTTGAGTTTAGCAGTATTGGGTGTATTAACCTTTGCCTGCTGGCGTAAATACAGAATCTGTCTGCATACTAACGTACATAAATAAAGCGGTATCCGTGATAGGAAGTGAACCTGATGGTTGATTTGCTGGTGGTGCTGTTTTTTCCGGCAGTACTGACGGTATTGCTGAGCATAGCAGAGCTGCGCATTAAATATGCAGAAAAAGAACTCCTGAATAAAATAAAAGAGCACTTCTAAACAGAAGTGCTCTTTTATTTTCTATTTATCTTCCTGCATATAGATATTCATACCGGGAACAGCGCCTTTGACGCCATTAGCGGCATAAGCTTTGCTGATGTTTTCCAACAGGTCAAAATATACATTCCAGTAATCGGAGCCCTGGGCCCAAACACGGATCGTATATTCGACGGCATATTCTTTATAACCGGAAAGCCTGATAAAAGGCGCGGGATCATTCAGAGTATTGTCCGTAGCTGCAACTGCCTCGGTCAGAGCTTTTTTTACAGTGGCAATGTCGTTATTATAGCCGGCGCGGATCACAATATCGACGCGGCGTACCGGTTCCGAGGAAAAGTTAGTGATTTTCCCGCCGGCGATCTCACTGTTCGGTACGAAAATATCTTTGTTGTCGACAGTGATGATTTTGGTGCAGAGCATGGAAATTTCTTTTACTGTACCTTCGATACCAGCTGCGGCAATATAATCGCCTGCTTTGAATGGTTTGGTGATCAGCAGCATGATACCATTGGAAAGATTGGATAAAGCGCCCTGTACAGAAAGTGAAACAGCTAAACCCAACATACCTAAAACGGCCAGCAGTGAAGCAATAGGAATACCGATACTTTCAGCAACGATGCATACAGCGACAAAATTGAGCACTACTCTGATAACAGTGCGTAAAAAACCGCGCAGCGTCAAATCTACGTTCAGTTTATCCAGCAGTCTTTCTATTGGACCCATCAATGCTTTGATTACTGCGTGGCAGACAAGAAAAATGACAAGTGCGGAAATAATGTTGCCAACAGTCAGTTTACCGACTGAAAAATTAAGGATTTCCTGAATCGTTTCCATCATATAAACAGCTCCTTTTCATACTTGTTTATACAAACAAGCTAAAATATATTATTATTATAACATAAAATAATGTAATTAAATATCTTTAAATGAGATTTTAATAATTTACTGCAAAAATATATACTGTAGAAATATAAATAAATATGGGCTGAAAACAACTAATAAAAGCAATGGCATAATCTCCGCCGCAGTAATGATATTGCATAAAAACGGTCTTTGAGGTAAAATAAAGTATTACTAATAGATGAGGAGCGATCAGAGTGAGTACCAATTTAGAAGTAGGGATAGTCGGTTTGCCTAATGTCGGCAAAAGCACCCTGTTCAATGCTATTACCAAAGCGGGAGCAGAGGCTGCCAACTATCCTTTTTGTACTATAGAACCTAATGTAGGTGTTGTTGATGTGCCTGATAAACGCTTGTCTGTTTTGGGAGAAATGGTCAAAGCAAAAAAAATCGTACCTGCGGCAATGCGCTTTGTAGATATAGCCGGGCTTGTTAAAGGCGCGTCCAAGGGTGAAGGCCTGGGTAACAAATTTTTGGCGCATATCCGTGAGGTTGATGCCGTTGCACAGGTCGTACGTTGCTTTGAAGATGGAAATATCACTCATGTCGAGGGCAGTATCGATCCTCTGCGTGACATTGAGATCATCAATACAGAGCTGTGCCTGGCAGATATGGAATCGGTTGAAAAACGCCAGGAAAGACTGGTGAAGCTTTTAAAGACTGGTGATAAAAAGGTGCCAATCGAAAAGGCTGTTCTGGATAAAGTCTTGGCAGGACTCAGCGAGGCAGTGCCGGCACGCCGTCTGGGGCTGACTGAAGATGAGCTGGAATTTTTGAAAGAACTGCATCTTTTGACTATGAAGCCTGTTTTATATGTAGCCAATGTCAGTGAAGAGGAAGTTGCCGACGCATCTGCCAATCCGCATGTGCAGGCTGTTATAAAGTATGCGGCCGGTGAGGGTGCAGAAGTGATTACCGTATCGGCGAAGATGGAATCGGAGATCGCCGAACTGCCGGATGAAGAAGCGCAGGAATTTTTGGCGATGGCCGGATTAGAAGAAGCAGGGCTTGACCGCCTGATCAAAGCCGGATTTAAACTTTTAGGGCTGATGACTTATATTACTGCCGGCGAAATAGAAGTACGTGCCTGGACGATCGTACGTGGAACTAAAGCGCCGCAGGCAGCAGGCAAGATCCATACAGATTTCGAACGCGGCTTTATCCGTGCGGAAATCGTTTCCTATAATGATCTGGTTGAGTGCGGGAGTAAAGCGGCTGCCCGCGATAAAGGGCTGGTTCGGCTTGAAGGTAAGGAATACGTGATGCAGGATGGCGACGTAGTCGAATTTCGTTTTAACGTTTGATTTGCAGACTCTTTTGGACGGTTTTAATAAGCGGTCCAAAAGAGTTTTATTTATATCACGTTATAAATTTTCACAAATGTTTATGAACCGGAAATATTTTTGAAGTGCAGATAAAAGTATGCTATAATAATTGCAAATTATCCATCTGATGATATTTACAAATGATTGAGAAACTTTAACAGTTATTTGTAAATATTCAGACGAACTCGGTTAAAGGAGCGATTCTAATGAAAAAATTATTGTTAGTTATTTCCATGTTGATTTTTGCAATGCTCATGACTGCCTGTGGTGGCAGCAGTAAAAGTGTTTTCACTGAGCCCGGCGCTATCGGGAAAATTATGGGCGAGCTGCAGAATAAAGATGGTTTAAAAGGACAGGAGCTTAAGGTATTTCAGGATATTACGATTGTTTCAGGAAAAGATTACGGCGGTAATTTTATTTCTATCAATATCCTTAAACCAGGAACCAAAGAAGATGTCGATCATTATGAATACCGCAACGGAAGCTGGAGCGGCCCATCTGCTGTAAAGATTACCGGCAACGGTAATATGGAAGATAATCTGATCGCTTTGCAAGCATTAAATATGGACAAAATTCCTGAGATGTATAAAGCTTTCCAGGAAAAAGTAAGTGATAAAAAAGATGTAAAAGTCAAAGAATCGTTAGTGTATCGTTTTTGGAAAGGCGATTGGACCGTCATGATGGATGCAGAGAGCGACAGAGAAGCATACAGCGCAGAATTTGATTTAAATGGTAAAATGATTGATTTTAAAAAACGTTGATAAAAAACTCCTTAACAGAATTTTTTCTGTTAAGGAGTTTTTTAATACCGGTTAAATATTGTGAAAAATAGTTTTAAATAGTTTTTCTAGTTGCTTTTTCAAGCCTATTTGATACAATATAAACTACGAAAGGATGGCCAGAATATGATTTTTGACACACATATGCATTGTGATTATTCCTGCGATAGTCATATGAAAATTGCCGAGGCCGTCGCTGCGGCAAAGCAGCAGAATATTGGCATCGTTATCACTGAGCACTGGGACGATGATTACCCGACGAATCCGAGTGCATTTATGTTTGATGTAGACGAATATTTTGAACGGTTTGGCCCTTATCGCAGTGACAAAGTGCTTTTGGGAATCGAGATCGGAATGCAGAAGCAGACAACAGCTGCAGATGAAGCTTTGGCTGGGAAATATCCCTTTGACTATGTGCTGGCATCCATGCATTGCATTAATGGCCGCGATCTGTATGAAGAACGCTGTTATGAAGGGCTGGCAAAAGTTGAAGCTGTACGTGAATTTCTGATAGATACACTGGCTAATTTGGAGCGGCATAATAATTTTGACGCTTTTGCCCATATTGATTATATGTGCCGGTATATGCCTTACGCAGATAAAGAACTGATTCTGGGAGAAGCGCCGGAACTTTTTGATCAGGTTTTTAAGCTGCTGATAGCAAAAGAAAAACCACTGGAGATCAATACCCGCCGGTTGGATGATGCTGGAGCTATGGCTTCATTACTGGCGGTGTACAGACGTTATGCACAGCTGGGAGGTAAATATGCGGTGATCGGCAGCGATGCCCATTATAAAGAGCATGTAGGGCGCCGCATGAGAGAAGCGCTTAGTTTAGCAGATGAGGCAGGCCTGGAGCCTGTATATTTTAGAGAACGCAAGATGCGGAAGATGAGGAGTTAAAATTTATGAGATGCGTACGTTTTGAAGAACAGGGCCGTGCCAGGATTGGTTTTATCGACGGTGATGTTATCCGCGCTGTCTATGGCAGTATTGATACTTATTGGCGGATGACAGATGAGGTTTTTCCTTTGGCTGGCGCTAAACTTTTGGCTCCATGTGTGCCGAAGCAGATTATTTGTGTCGGTTTCAATTATCGTGACCATGCAAGAGAATTTCATGTGGACGTACCTAAGGAGCCTGCGCTTTTTACTAAAGCTGCGCATACTGTTATCGGTAACGACGGCAAAATCATTTATCCGCGTCAGAGCCATGAGGTAGTTTATGAGGCTGAGTTAGGCGTTGTTATCAAAAAGCGGATGAAAGACGTAGCTCCGGAAGATGTGCCGGATTATATTTTAGGGTATACCTGCGCTAATGATGTTACAGCACGGGATCTGCAGTTGTCGGACGTACAGTGGCTGCGCAGTAAATCTTTTGATACTTTTTGCCCATTGGGGCCCTGGCTGGAAACTGATCTTGATCCTACAGATCTGTCGATCAAATTGTATTTGAACGGACAGCTTAAGCAGAATGGGCGCACCAGCGACATGGTATATAATCCCTATGAGATATTAAGCTATATTTCGCAAAGTATGACACTGGATGCCGGCGATCTGATTCTGACCGGTACGCCTATGGGTTGCGGTCCAATGCTGCCTGGAGATGAAGTTGTCGTAGAGATCGAGGGTATCGGCAAGCTGCGTAATGAAGTGGTAAAAGGATACTGAAATAAATAAAAAGGACGCTGCGGCGTCCTTTTTTATTGTTTGAAGAGGCAGTGAATTGACAGAAAAAAATTTGTCTTGTTAAGATATTTGAATCAGTAAAAAAAGAGATTTGATTTATTTGTGAATTCATCCTGAAGATGAATTGCAAATATTTGAAATAAATGTTAAAATTAAGTTCTGACTGATCAGTCAGGAAATGGTTGGGTGGTGTTTTTATGGTAAGGAATATGACAGAGGGAGATCCGCTGAAGCTGATCCTTCCTTTTATGGTACCGCTTTTGATCGGTAATGTCTTTCAGCAATTATATAATATAGCAGATATCATTATTGTAGGACGGACGATAGGGGTCAACGCACTGGCGGCAGTTGGGGCTACAGCGCCTCTGTTCATGATGCTGGTTGTGCTGACGATGGGTTTGTCTAATGGGTTCACGGTGGTTACGGGCCAGCGGTACGGCGCCGGTGATCTTGACGGTGTGCGCCGCAGTGTGGCGATGAGCACGATGCTGAGTTTGTTTTTTGTTTTGATAATGATGCTTATAGCAACATTTGCCCTTGATCCGGCTTTAGCGGCGATGAACGTTCCTGAGGAGCTGTTTGAAGATGCTAAAAGTTATGTTTTGATCATCAGTCATGGTATTATCGCCATGATGGGATATAATCTTCTGGCAGGCATTTTGCGTTCTCTGGGCGACAGTAAAACACCGTTATATTTTTTGATTATCGCAACGATCCTGAATATTTTTCTGGCGCTGCTGTTTATTATTCAGTTCGGCTGGGGCGTGCCTGGTTCAGCAGTAGCGTTGGTTATTGCGCAGGGCTTTTCCGCGCTGCTGTGTATTGTTTATATTGTCAAAAAATTCCCGATCCTGCGTCTGCAAAAGCAGGACTGGCACTTTGACTGGAATTTTGCCTGGGAGCATCTGCGTATGGGCCTGCCAATGGCGGTGCAGTTTTCAGTGTTGGGGCTTGGTATGATTTTCATTCAGGCTGTTTGTAATAAGTTCGGTCCGACTACGATCGCAGCTTTCACTTCCGCAATGCGGATCGAACAGCTGGCCTTGCAGCCGATGATTTCTTTTGGCTTGTCGATGGCGGTTTTCAGCGCGCAGAATTTTGGCGCTCATCGGTTTGATAGGATCCGCGAGGGTGTAAAAAAATGTTCGTTGCTGGCTCTGTGTTTTAGTTTATTTGCCGCTGTTATTATGTATTTCTTCGGCCGCGAAATGATCAGTATTTTTATCAGCGAAGCTAATGAACAGGTTTTATCGCAGGCGCAGCAGTATCTGCATCTCAGCGTCTTCCGTGTAGGATTTCGGCGGGGACGTTTGACCTTCCTTCAATTCGGCACTGGCAACGCTGCACTGGCTCTGCTCCTGCACAACGGGCAAAACAGCCTGTTCTTTCTGCTTGCCCAGCAGTTCGCCCAGCATTTTCCGCTCCACAGTTTTCCATCCCTCGGACAGCACCACCTTGCCCTTTGCGGAGAACTCCTCCCCGGCACAGATGGTAGTGAGCGTGGTTTCTGCATAGCGGTGCGGTTCACCTACGGCGCAGAGCAGCCGTGCGGCAATCAGCCGCAAGACATTCCGCTCCCCGGCAGGGAGGGCGGCAAGGTCTGCTTTTGCCATGCTTTTCGTAGGCAGCAGCGCATGGTGGTCGGTGACTTTGCTGCCATCGATGACCTGCTGCACATGGATGGGAATCGGCTCCTCCACGGCAAACGCCCTGCCCGTGTCCGTCACCAGCCCCGGAAGGGATGCCGCCATATCCTCCGTCAAAAAGCGGCTGTCCGTGCGGGGGTAGGTGATGAGCCGTTTTTCGTAAAGACTTTGGGCATAATCCAAGGTCTGCTGCGCTGTAAATCCCAACAGACGGTTTGCATCCCGCTGCAATGCGGTAAGGTCATAGAGCTGCGGCGGGCTTTCGGATTTCTCCTTGCGTTCCATCTTCTGTACCGTGACACGCCCCTCCTTTCGGCATTTGGAAAGCAGCAGTTCGGCATCCGCTTTCTGGGCAAACCGCTTGCTGGATGCGGTGCCGCCGTCCGCAAGGGTCAGGGCAACCGTGTAGAATTTCTCCGGCACAAAGGCGGCAATGGCGGCTTCTCGCACCACCGTCATGGCAAGCACCGGGGTCATAACACGCCCCACCGCCAGCGGCTGACCGTACAGGCACGAAAAAAGCCGGGACGCATTGATGCCGACCATCCAGTCGGCACGTTCCCGGCAGAGTGCTGCATTGTACAGTGTATCGTATTCAGTTGACGGTTTCAGGTGGGCAAAGCCCTCCCGGATGGCGTTTTCCTCCATGCTGGACAGCCATAGGCGAGAAACAGGCTTCTTACATCCAGCCTGTTCATAGACCAGCCGGAAGATCAGTTCTCCCTCCCGTCCGGAATCGCAACTGTTCACAATACTGTCTACGTCCGGGCGGTGCATCAGCTTTTGCAGGATGCCGAACTGCTTTTTGGTGCTGGCAGACACCAGATACTGCCACTTTTGCGGCAGGATGGGCAAATCTGCGATACTCCACTTGACATACTTGGCATCGTAGACATTAGGCGGAGCCAGTTCCACCAAGTGCCCCACGCACCAGCTCACCAGATAGCCGTTGCCTTCAAGGTAGCCGTCCTGACGGCTGGTGGCACCAAGAACTTTGGCATAGGACATGGCGACGGACGGTTTTTCCGCCACGATCAATTTTGCGATAAGAATCCCTCCAATCTGTTTCGGATTGCAATATGTACGGCGGCAAACGCCGCCTTAAAATCAGATGGGTTCGGTATCCTGCTCGTCCGGGGCTTCGTCCTCATCCGGCACATCGGTCGGAATCTCAAAATCGCCCTTGTCTTCGGTGTAGTTTACATCGGGGTCAAGGGCTTCTTTTTCGGCCTGCTTTTTCTGCTTCTGCTTCGCAAAGGCATAGAAAACGCCGCCTGCCGCCAGCGCAATCAGCACGACTACCCCCAGAAAGCCCGATGCGATCTTTGTGACCTTGTTTTCCTTGGGCTGTTCCTCGCCGGATGCCGCCGCTTCTTCTGCGGCTTTCTTAGCTTCTTCCTCGGCTTTCAGCCTGTCCTGTTCCGCCTGCGCCGCCGCTTCTTTTTCAGCGGTATAAGCATCGGCAGCACCTTCCTCCATCAGAGCCAGAAGGTCCGCTTCGTCCACAAGGTTCATAAAGTGAACGGTCTGCTGTCCCTTAGCATTGCGGTCGATGACCAGATAAAACGTGTTGCCAGATTTCGACACCAGCGTGATAAACTGCTGTCCGCTGCCATCGGAATAGTCGGTGTAGTAATCGTCCACCAGCGTCAGGTTGCCCTCCGGGGTCAGGGCACCAGAGGTTTCGTCCGTGATGGTGACAACATCCTCCTCCACCACTTCCGGCAGAACCGGCTGCTCCACCGGGGCGGCTTCTCCCTCAAAAGCAAAAGCGGGAGCCGCCATGCCAGCGCACAGCGCCGCCGATACCAGCAGTGCGCCCAGTTTCTTAATCTTCATCTGCATCGACCTCCTTCTCAAAAGTTGCACCCACGGCAGACAGCGCAGCCGGGTTCGGGGTAGCGGTTGCCGACTGCCGCAGCAGAGCAGCAAGCTGTTCCGGGGTTACATTCGCCGTGCGGACCATGTTGCTGACCTCAGCGGCTTCTTCCTCCTGAATCCGACGCTCCAAAACCGCAATGCGATTGTTCAGCTTGATGCGGCGCTCCTGCTCTTTCTTGAGCATTGCTCGCAGCTTATCCAGTTTTTCGCTCATAGTTGAACCCTCCAATCATTTTGAAAGCCGTCCAAAACCGGACAGATATTTCTGCCAGTAGGACGAGTGAATGTTTGCGTACTTGATGGGGTCGCCGGCGGACACCATCATGCCGTTTCCAAGGTAGATGCCCACATGACTTTTCCCAGGCGTATCATACGTTCCTTCAAAGAAAACCAGATCGCCGGGCTTTGCTTCGGCTTCAGAAATATGCTGGCTCTTGTTCCACAGACCGTTGGCGGTGGTGCGCCCTACATTGTAGCCGTTCTGGTTGTAGACCCAACAAACGTAGCCTGAACAGTCAAAGCCAGTTTCCGGGGTAGAGCCGCCCCACACATAGGGCGTGCCTACATACTTTTGGGCTTCCTTGTAGATGGCGGCAAATTCGCTGTCTGTCAGGGCTTCTGCCGGAACCTGATAATCAATGCCCGGTGTGCCGGAGCCATCCGAGCCACCGGGCGGCAGACCGCCGTTGAACAGATAAGGCCGACCACCCAGCGTGTCCTGAAAGATCTCGTACCGTTTCCATTGGTCGTTGTTCAGTTCCTCCCGGATAACGACTTCCAGCCCTTTATTCACCAATTTGGTGTGAAAAATTCGATACTCATAGGGCACTTGCACGGTGTAGGGGATGCCAGTAAAAATGTCGATCATCACTACCGTGCGGT
>OHAH01002123.1_pt1 | contig 10922 bp, 6 predicted proteins | sample 1577071 | NCBI WGS metagenome assembly OHAH01 (sample SAMEA3541520, study PRJEB24748) | human gut metagenome | biome: human gut; feature: human-associated habitat; material: faeces | place: China | collected 2012 | reverse complement strand
GCCAATGGACAAACAACTTGAATTCGTTTTCATAGCAGAACAGGTCGATAAATCAGAATTTGAATTACGCAAATCGATTGACGCAATAGACCAAGTAATAAAGAGTTTGATAAACAACTAATATATATCACTATGATATCAAAAGAAGAAGTACGTGAGCTGTTGAAGAGCACTGAGACATATAGAATAGAGCGTACCACATCTACCGGAGATATGGATAAGTTTCAAGAAGCAATATGTGCTTTCTCAAACGATTTACCTAATTCCAAGAAGAATGGGTATCTGATTCTTGGTGCGTATGATAATGGAACTTTATCGGGGTTGAAAGTTGATGATGATTTACTAAAAAAGATTTCAGCCATACGTTCAAATGGTAATATATTGCCTCTTCCTATTATGTCGGTGGAAAGATTTGAATATGAGGATGGAGATTTGCTTGTTGCAGAAGTTTCACCTTCGTTGGTTCCACCTGTACGATATCGCGGTAGGACATTTGTTCGTATTGGTCCTCGCAGGGATATTGCCAGTGAAGCGGAAGAACGAATTTTGTTTGAACGTAGAACTTCATATATGGCAACATTTGATGCCACTCCTTGTTTTGGCGCAACCATAAAAGATATTGATACGGAGTTCATCAAAAGAGAATATCTTCCTCAGATAATTGACCACGAAGTATTGGCTAGCGATAGCCGTAATATCAAGGAACAGTTGGCGGCAATTCATTTGTATGATCTTACACATGAATGTCCTACAAATGCTGCAATGATTCTTTTTGGTAAAGACCCTCAGTATTATATGCATGGGTGCTATGTACAATACGTTCATTTTGCAGGTAAAGACCGTGGTAGTGAAATCGTTAATGAACGACAGATTAAAGGAAGTCTTAGTAAAATGCTACCGCAATTGGAAAACTTTGTTAGGGATGCTGTGGTGACTTCTCGCCCTATGCCTATTAGCATGCTGCGTGAGAAGAATGTGTTGAATTATCCTGACTTGGCTCTTAGAGAGTTGTTGATGAATGCATGTATGCATAGGGATTACCAGTCCAATATGCCAATTCGACTTTATCAATATGAGGATCGTATTGAGATTCTTAATGCTGGAGGATTGTATGGTGAGGCTCGTCCTGAGAACTTCCCAACGGTAAATGATTATCGTAATCCAATTGTTGCAGAGGCTATGCGTGGATTGAAGTACGTTAACATGTTCAATCGTGGAATTCAGCGTGTAAAGAACTTATTGCAAGAGAATGGAAATCCCGAACCAGTGTTCAATGTGGATAAGATTACAGCTTTTGAGGTTATAGTGAGGCCTTCTTTATCACTTAACTTGGTCACCGATGAGGAAAATGTGACTAAGTCAGTGACTAAGTTAAGTGACACACTTAATGATATAATTGATTTTTGTTCTACTCCTCGAAGTATGGCTGAAATCATGGAGCATCTTGGTCTTAAACACAGATATAATGTAAAGCATCGCTATATTGACCCACTTATAGAGGGAGGATTCTTGGTAATGACTATTCCCGAGAAACCTAATAGTCGGAGCCAAAAATACAAACGAGCATTGACTTAGTCACTTTACTTGGTCACTCATGAGTGACTAAGTTCATATTATTGTAGTGCATGAATAATTAGTCGCGCGTTAATTGACGAACCTTTATAATATAGTAAGATTATGGTTAAGAACTTGATTAACGAAATAGAACAGGCTATGCTCGGTTCATTGAATAATGAGCAGTTGGCCCAGTTGCGTAAGGTGCTTGATTACACCTTCCGTAACATTGTCGTGACTGAAAAAGATTCTGTCAATGCAGAAAGTAATAATCAGATTTTGGTAGAGAATTTTATCTCAGCCAAGAAAGTTGAAGGATGTTCTCCTAATTCAATCGCCTATTATCGCAGTACTATAAATAATGCATTGATTAAGTTGGGTAAAGAGGTTATCCACATAACTACTGATGATTTACGGCATTATTTAAATACATATCAAAGCGAGAGTGGCGCGAGCAAGGTAACGGTAGATAATATTCGACGCATACTATCCAGTTTCTTTTCTTGGTTAGAAGAAGAAAACTATATAGTAAAGAGTCCTGTACGAAGAATCCATAAAGTAAAAGTGGGTAAAACCGTAAAGGAAACATATACTGATGAATCTCTTGAATTGATGCGGGACCATTGCTCAAATCCGCGTGATTTGGCATTGATAGATCTATTGGCATCAACAGGAATGCGTGTTGGAGAATTGGTTAAGCTCAATCGCTCAGATATAGACTACCACAACAGGGAGTGTATTGTTACCGGCAAAGGTGATAAGCAGCGTAAGGTATATTTCGATGCTCGTACAAAGATTCATTTGCAGAAATACATAAACAGCCGTACTGACAACAATGAAGCGTTGTTTGTCTCACTCCTGGCTCCTTATGATAGATTGCAGATTAGCGGAGTGGAGATTAGACTGCGCCAGATGGGGAAAGATTTGAATATTCCAAAAGTGCATCCACATAAATTCCGTAGAACATTGGCAACAATGGCAATAGATAAGGGCATGCCTATTGAGCAAGTCCAGCACCTACTCGGTCATCAGAGTCTCGATACGACATTGCAATATGCAATGGTGAATCAGAATAATGTGAAATTGTCTCATCATAAATTCATTGGTTAGTATGTCGCAATTTATCGAGATGTTCAAAGAGAAGGGGTATCCTTTGAGAATGCTAAAATCGTTTGCTGATGTATCCACTGGAGGTACGCCTTCTAAGGCAAATCTTGAATATTGGAATGGAGATAAGCCATGGGTATCTGCAGAGGACATGAAAAATAAGTATGTATATGACACTTGCGAGAAGGTCACAGAAGCCGGATATGCTACATGCAAGATTATCCCAGTAGATACCTTGATGTATGTATGTCGAGGTAGTATCGGAGTAATGGCAATCAATAAGATAGAATGTGCAACCAATCAGTCTATATGTAGAGCAAAGTGCCACGATAACGTATGTAACGTAGAGTTTCTTTATCATGCTTTAATGTATCAAAAAGACAACATTAAGAAAATGGGGACTGGCACATCATTCAAATCATTGAATCAAACTTCATTCTCTGAATTGAAAATAGAATTGCCCCCTTACAATGAACAGATGAAGTTTGTAAGCATTGCTCAACAGGCCGATAAATCAGAATTTGTTGGTTGCAAATCGCAATTTATCGAGATGTTTGGAAATCAGAATACTAATGACAAGGGTTGGACAGAATCATTAGTAAAAGATGAATTTAAGCTATCGATGGGTAAGACTCCAGCACGCAATAATCCTGAGTGTTGGGATAATGGAACCCACAAATGGGTTTCTATATCCGACATGTCTTCATACACGCGTTATACAGGAGATACTAGCGAATACATTACAGACTATGCAATAGCTGATTCAGGAATCAAAGCAGTGCCCAAAGGTACGATTATAATGAGTTTTAAGCTCTCTATAGGAAGAACTGCTATTACCTCAGAATATCTATATACCAACGAGGCAATAATGGCTTTTGCTGGTTTTGATGAGAAGAAATTCAATATCGACTTCCTGCATTTTCTTATTGCAAACAAGAACTGGTTACTAGGTGCAAAGCAAGCAGTAAAAGGCCAGACACTTAACAAGGAGTCTATTGGAAATGCGAAGATCATTATTCCTCCAATTGAGGCTCAAGAAGAGTTTGCCAGCATTTACAATCAGGCTGATAAATCAGAATATTACAATTAGAAACAAAAATATAATAACATATGGCATACTTTAACGAAGAAAATACAGTTGAGCAAATGCTCATTAATGCAGCAGGACAATGCGGTTGGATATATGTGGAACCGCAGTTTGTTCCGAGACTTCCTGATGAAGTTCTTGTTGTAGAATGGCTCATGGAGGCACTGCTGGCATTGAATCCTATTACTCCTGAACAAGCAGAACAGGTTATATATAAGCTTCGAGCTTGTATTACAAGTGGCGGAGCTTCTGATGAACTAATCACAGCTAATGATAAGTTCCGCAAGTTACTATTTGAAGAAAACTCATACCCATTTGGTGATAATGGCGATAATATCAACATTCGTTTCTTTGCAGGCAAGGATGATGAATATAAGAATCGTTGCATAGTAACTAATCAGTGGGAGTATCCGAGAAAGAGTAAGGAGGGAGGCAAGCGTTTAGACCTTGTATATGTCATCAATGGTATACCTATGGTTATCGGTGAAGCAAAGACTCCTGTTAAGGCATCTGTAACATGGGCTGATGGTGCTACTGATATTATGCATTACCAGAAGAGTATCCCTGAAATGTTTGTTCCGAATATTCTAACCTTTGCAAGTGAAGGTAGAGAACTTCAATATGCTGGTATTGGATGCCCTATTGACAAATGGGGCCCATGGTTTGCCGATGAGGAACGTAAGCATGGTACATTGGAGGATGTTGAGCATAACTATGTATCATTGATGACTCCTGAAAGACTATTGGATATATATCGTTTCTATTCTGTTTTCACAGGAACCTCAGGAGGCAGAAAAATTAAAATTGTATGTCGTTACCAACAATATTGGGGTGGCGAAGCTATTGTTCAACGTGTTCTGTCAACATATATAAATGGCTCTGGCCCTCGTAAAGGTTTGATTTGGCATTTCCAAGGTTCTGGTAAGTCGTGGTTGATGGTATTTGCGGCTCAAAAACTTCGTCGTCAGGAAGTGCTAAAAGCGCCAACAGTAGTGATTGTGGACGATAGAATTGATTTGGAAGACCAGATTACTGGTGATTTCACTCGTGCAGAGATACCTAACATTGATAGTATATCATCAAAACAAGAACTGGAGGAAAAGATCCATCAAAGAAAGATCTTGATAACCACCATCTTTAAGTTTGGTGATTTGAATGATGGCGAGGTAATTGATGAACGTGATAATATCATCCTCTTGATGGACGAAGCTCATAGAACACAAGAAGGAGACCTCGGTAAAAAGATGCGCACAGCACTGCCAAATGCATTCTTCTTTGGATTAACTGGTACACCTATTAACCGTAATGACCATAATACATTTGCATGTTTTGGTGCCGAGGAGGATAAATATGGATACATATCAAAATATACATTCCAAAATTCAGTAGCAGATGGGGCAACTCTTGAACTTAATTTCAAGACCGTTCCAGTCGAGATGCACTTGGACGATGCTAAATTGCAAAAGGAGTTTGACGAACTTACCGACCAGATTAGCGAAGAAGACAAGAATGAATTGGTAAGAAGAACAAGTGTTGATGCATTCTTTACTGCAGAAAAAAGAATCAATGACGTTTGTAAGTATATTGTCTCTCATTTCAGAGAGTATGTGGAACCAACAGGCATGAAAGCTCAGGTTGTTGTTTACAATAGAGAATGTTGCGTCAAATATAAAAAGGCTTTGGATGCTCTTCTTGGCACAGATGACCAAACAACAATTATAATGCATACTGCTGGAGATAAAGCAGATGAATATAAGGCATATAAGCGTAGTCGCGATGAGGAAAAGAAGTTGCTTGATCAGTTCAGAGACCCATTGTCTCCGCTAAAATTTGTGATCGTAACAAGCAAACTACTAACAGGTTTTGACGCACCTATACTCCAGTGTATGTATTTGGACAAACCAATGAAGAATCATACTTTGTTGCAGGCTATTTGCAGAACCAATCGTACCTACAATGAGAATAAGAAATGTGGATTGATTGTTGATTTTGTTGGTGTATTTGAGGATGTTGCAAAGAGTCTTGCTTTTGATGAAGAGACAGTTAAGACCATTGTTCAGAATATCGATGAAATCAAAAGTCTTATACCTACATTCATGCAACAATGTATTGAGTTCTTCCCTGGCGTTGATAGAACTATTGGTGGATGGGAGGGGCTTACTGCTGCTCAACAATGCTTGAAAGATGATGGTGTGAAGACAAACTTTGGCCGCCACTTTGCCCGTCTCAATAAAGCGTGGGAGATAGTTTCTCCCGATGCTTGTTTGGCCGAATACCAAAATGATTATACTTGGTTGGCTCAAGTGTATCAAAGTGTGCGTCCTGTAAGTGGTGGTAATCTTATCTGGACTTTGCTTGGAGCTAAGACCATAGAGATTATACATCGCAACATTGAAACTATTGACATTGGTACTCCACTAGAGGATTTGGTAGTTGATGCCGATGTGATAGATGCAGTCCTTGAAGATGAAAAAGCACGTGAGAAGAAGATTGTTGAAGTAGAGAAAATACTTCGATTGAGATTGGGCGAGCACAAAGGTGATCCTAACTTCAAGAAATTTGCAGAGAAATTGGATGAACTCCGAGAACGAATGGAACAAAACCTGATCAGCAGTATTGATTTCTTGAAACAACTTCTTGCATTAGCAAAAGACTTGCTTGAAGAAGAAAAGAAAAAGGATGAACCTCAGGATAAACGTGCTCAAGCTCGTGCCGCCTTAACAGACCTTTTCCAAAGTATAAAGACCGAAGACACACCTATTATCGTTGAACAAGTTGTAAATGATATAGATAATGAAGTGGTTAACATTGTACGTCAATTTAATGATGCTTTCCAAAGTGTAACAGCCCGCAGAGAAATCAAAAAGAAACTACGTGCTATCCTCTGGGTTAAGTATCAGATAAAAGACAATGATGTATTTGAACGTGCATACCAATATATTGAGATGTACTATTAGTGTTTTGTTCAATCTGTTGTACAATGGCACAATATAAGCAATCTGAAATCACAAATGTATTTTGGGCATCGAACGATGGCTTCAAAGGTGGGCGTGACCCATTGGGAATCCAGAATAGTTCAATTGCAACCTATAGCAAATTGTTACCTGGGCTCACCAATCTAACCCGTCACATCCGCTATTACAGCCTTTATTGTTGGCTACTTAGTGAATATGACAAACTTGAAGTTGCTGGTCAAATATCTCTGCATCAATATAATTTTATACGTCGTGCAGAGTTGGCAATGGCACTAATTATGAAGGAACAGAATGTTGGTTCTGTGGTTGGAGCTTTGTTTGTTTCACAAGGTAGATATAAGCAAATAGAGGATGGTATTTATGATATTGCAGATGGTGCTGATTATGAATCTAAAGATAAGTACTGGACATTCAAGAGTGGAGCTTTTGGCCAGTACTATCTTGGTTCTCTTATTTATTATGAACTTGTAAAAATTGAAGAAGGCAGATTTTATCTTCGTAACAAAGGAAAAGAGTTAGCTGATGCTGTCAGAAATAGTATTGATGAAAACATCCGGAAATTATTTCTTAAATGTATTCTGGATGGAAGTCTTAAAGAAGAAGCAATAGAAGACTTACAATCTTTAGCAATACATCGCATAATTGTAGGCTCTGAGGAATGGCTGTTCTTAAATAATTTGCTTACGAAAAGTGACGAGGACTCTTCCTTGCGAAGAGAAACAATCTATTTGCTCCTAAATGATATTTCAAATGGTGTAGAGATTCAGGAGTTCGTAAAGAATCGTTTTTTGCATATAACTGAAGACGGTAATTTACAGGCCGCATTTGGGTGGTATTTCTATTATTTATGTGAAGGTTTGCATTATAGTATTGACTTGCTCTTTTGTTTAATACTCTACAAAACTCATGAATTACACAATCCTCCAATAGCACTACTTTCTCAAGATATTAAACAATCTTTATTGTCGGTTATAGAGAAAGAGATGAATTATAACTCTCTTGACGAATGGAGGAAAAATGTGAGTGATAATATAAATATAATCTATGATGAATTAAGGGATTACGTCAGTAAACAAGATTATATTTCTGCAGCAGCACATGCAATAAGACTCATGTTGAGACTTTATACTGAATTTGAGAATAACACAAAAGATATAGAGGAGTTTGAAGGGGAAAATGACTTGAAACGTCAGCGAGGTATACTCAGTGAAGGGTTAAGATCTTATGTGGAGCGTTATCTGTCATTCTCTATATCCGGTTTTATAGAATCTCTGATAGTGCAAATAATGCAGGAGCATACTGTGGTCGCCATTGCTAAAATGGGAAAGAATAATTCAGACCTAAGAAAGTTTATTCTTGAGGATGGACGGATTGTTTTAATAGAGCAGCGGTATCCAGTTGAAACATCGCCACGTATTGATTCTCTATTTAATTTTTTACAAGACATGGGTTATCTTGATGAAGATAATACACTAACTGAGATAGCATCACAATTCATTGAGAATTATGGAAAAGAATGAGCATGCAATATTATTGGATATTCCTAGCGGCGGCAAAAATGGCAAATATCATTCAGCTGTATTGACTACTTATGCCATAGATTTGATACATTTCGATAATCAATTATTGAACATGCTTCATCGTAAGCAAGTATGTAGCATAAATGTGTTTGCCGATACCAATCAAATGGATAAATCTATGGAATATGTATCTCCTATTTATATGAGACATATTGGTAAGGAGTACTCCATTACATCTATAAGTGCTGTCGGAGCTTTTCATCCTAAGATTAATTTCTTTGTAGGAGATGACGCTGTATTGGTTGTGTTTGGTACTGGTAATCTAACAGTTACAGGACATGGAAAAAATCATGAGGCATTTACAGGTTTTATGATAGATGAGACTGATACGACGCATCGTCCTCTCATTGAAGAATGTTGGCAGTATCTCTGCCGATTTACAAAGCAATGTAACGACTATGATCATAATAGAATTCTTCGTGAGATTCCTGAAAATTGTACATTTTTAGATTCCTCTTTCAATATTGTGCCTCATAGTATGTGCAAGGTACAAGAAGGGTTAAATGCTGCTTTACTGTATAATGATTCTCAGTCTGGGATTTTACAACAAATTTCAAATTTAGTGCCATTAAATGAGGTGCAGACTATAACACTTCTCAGTCCATATTTTGATGAATGTGGAGAATCATTGATTACATTATCCCAACTTTGTCCGAACTCAACGGTGAATGTTTTGATTCACCAAGATTGTGCTTTGCCACCAAGCGGAATGCTTCCAAATAGTAGTATTCATTTTTATGATTTCAGCGAAACAAAAAGGGGTGAAATAGCTTTTAAAACATATGAACGTCAATTGCATGCAAAGGTTTTGCACTTTAAGACTAATGATGCTGAATATTGTATGGTTGGCAGTGCAAATGCAACATTAGCCGGACTTGGAACAATAACTCACAGAGGCATAAATGAAGAGTTTGGAGTCTTGTATCATTCGACAAAGCAAGATTTTCTATCTACACTTGGTCTGAAAACCAAGAAAAGAATAGATGTGCCAACTAATAGATCCAAACATTCTAATGAAGCTCCTTCTGAAACTGGAAGACGATTAAGACTATTATCCGCTTATTACGAATCAGGTAAATTAAATGTCTATAGCAATGAGGAGATTCCTGATGGAGTACTACTGTCTATCGACAATGGAATTGAGACTCTTGTAAGTGAACTTAAACATGATAAAGGCAATAGATATAGTACTGATATAAAGTTAGCAAAAACTCAATATACATGTTATTTAGTGGATAAAGACAAGAAATCTATATCTAATAAGCTGTTCGTCAATTGGACTGAGTTCTTAGCCACAACAAATCCGTCGAAAATGAGTCGTAATCTTAATAGATTCATTTCTCGTATTGAGAATGAAGGATATGATGGTATGGAGGTTGCTGATATGCTATCTGATGTAATGTGGGACTTAGTTAATGATGCTGGTGAAAAAGTTTCTCCAAAGATTAAAGTTTCATCAGAAGATAAAAGGCAATCTGATTTATCTTTGCCCGAAATAAAATACAATTCGGAATATGACAATGACGATGCAAAGAGTAGCAGGATTTTCCAAATAGATCGTACATCAAGACTGATTGAATGTATTGAGGAGAGTATTAGAAAAAAGATTCGTTCGATAGATGATGCGATCATTGATGAAGAGGAAGAAGGCTCGGCAGAAACAAGCAATAATAGAGAAATAGAAGAACAGGAGGATATCTTCCTCAGCAAGCAACTGTTAAAAGGTTATGGTGAATTATCAACATCTTTGTTAATGAAATATCAGAAGATGATAAGTAAGCGATACGAGCAGGTAAAAGCTACAGGTGATGGCGTTATAACTAGAGATGACTTAAACTTCTTTTCTCTGTCTATGTTTGCTGCAATGGAGATATGTTATCTTAATAAATTTCGTTATAAATTTGACCAAATACCCTATTCATCAAGAAACTTTTCTCAGAAACAGTTTTATGATAGTTTGGAAAGGAGCATAAGTAACGTTGGTCTTGACTCATTGGAAAAATTTGTAAAGTTTTGCAATACAATGAAACTTCCAGCACAAAGAGATGAGAATTTCAATAAAGTTTCGTCTCGTTCTATGAAATATGCAATATTATATGGGACCTTATTTAATAGACTTTCTCACATTGAAACTATACGCATATTGGGTAAACGCTTGCAAAAAGCAGTAGATAGCCTGGCTGTGCTATTCGGTAAACCTTCGTTTGAAACTCTGACAAAAGAGCTTGAACCTTTATCAGAAAGGTATGACTATGTATTTCGCATGAATCATGTTGAAAATATGATTAGAAGTCTTAGCTGATAATTTCGTTCGTTGGAACGAACAAACTACTATTAAATAAGGGAAAGAAAAAACATGGGCAATGATTTTTCCTTGTGTATAGCAAAAAGTTGTGCCTGTTTTCATTTGTTTGTCAAAAAACACATATCTTTGCCATTGATAGCCTCAGATGGCGTGGTTTGTTTGGCTAAAAATCATTCTTTGAAATATAATTGATTGATAATCAAATGAGACACAACTCTTTAACGAGGAAGAGTATTAATTTATAAATGACCGAACATATAAAATGGAGGTGTGTCAAAATGCGCACCTTCTTTTTTTTAAGCACAAAGCCCCGA
>OHAH01002111.1_pt1 | contig 10968 bp, 8 predicted proteins | sample 1577071 | NCBI WGS metagenome assembly OHAH01 (sample SAMEA3541520, study PRJEB24748) | human gut metagenome | biome: human gut; feature: human-associated habitat; material: faeces | place: China | collected 2012 | reverse complement strand
CCCGCATCCCGGCGGCAAAGCTGCCGCTGGCGCTGAACCAGCACCTGCCCCCGGACATCCGGGCGCTGGAAGCGCGGGTGGTGCCGGACGATTTCCACGCCCGCTATGCGGCCCACACCAAGACCTATCTCTACCGCATTCACAACAGCCCCATCGACTCGCCCTTTGCCGCGCGGTATTACACCAAAGTGCCGGGGCGGCTGGACGCGGACAGGATGCAGCAGGCGGCGCAGTATTTTGTGGGAAAGCACGATTTCCTCGCCCTCTGCGCCTCGGGCAGCTCGGCTGCGGCTCACGGCGACACCGTGCGCACCATCACGGCCTGTGACGTCCAGCGCCGGGGCGACGACATCGACATCACGGTGACGGCGGACGGCTACCTCTACAACATGGTGCGCATCCTTGCAGGCACCCTCTGTGAGGCCGGTGCGGGGCGTCTTGCGCCTGAGGCCGTGCCGGGCATCCTCGCCAGCCGCGACCGCAAAAACGCCGGGCCGACGCTGGCGGCGAAAGGGCTTTTCCTCAAGAGCGTGGACTACGACACGCCCATAGAATAACGCAAACACGACCGATGCTCCCGGAGGGAAAACGCCCCTTTGGGAGCACTGTCATTGCACGAAGGGACAGGAGAGTATGAGAAAAAGACAGCGCGGCCCCCGGCCTGTGTCGGACGAGCCGCTTTCGGCGGGACGGGTCGAATACCTCGAGCAGGCCCGCGAGCGGGTGCGGAACCGGCGCATCCGCCGCACGGCACTCATCGTCGTGGCGCTGACGCTGGTGGTGCTGTTCACCACCGGCATCGTGGGCAGCTCTGTGGCCATGGCCAAGGACTGGGCCGATACCGCCCGCATCCTGCTCTTCCCCGGCACGGGCTGGCCCCAGCAGACCGGCGTCATGGAGGTGAAACAGCTTGCCGCCATGAACAGCAGCTTTGTGGAGCTGGGCGAGGAAGGGTGCGTGGTCTGGTCCCGCACCGGCACCCGGCTCAACTCCATCCAGAGCGGCTACGCCCGTCCGGCGCTGGCTGTGGGCAAGAACCGCTTTGTGCTCTACAACCGCTCGGGCAATGAGCTGCGGGTGGAGAGCCGGACCCAGAACCTCTACACCAAGACGATGGAGAACAGCATCACCCTCTGTGCCATGGCCGACAACGGCACGCTGGCCGTCGTCACAGAGGACCCCGGCAGCGCGGCCCGGCTTCGGGTCTACTCGTCTTCAATGGAGCAGCTGCTGAGCTGGAGCCTCACCATCGCCGACGGCACCCCGCTGCGGCTGGCCTTTTCGCCGGATGGGCGGCGGCTGGCAGTGGCGGCGGTGACGGTGAACGGCGGCCAGATGGTCACAAATTTCTATGTCGTCACCCTGGCGCAGGGCGACCCCATGCTGGTGGGCAGCGGCAGCGGCGCGGCTCAGTGGCTGAGCTGGACCGGTTCTCAGAGCATCCTGGCCGTCTGCGACAGCCGCGCTGTCCTCTACAACGCATCGGGCGGCGAGCGGGCAGCCTATGACTTTACCGGGCAGACCCTCCGGGACATCTCGGTGGACGCTTCGGGCAATACTGCCCTTCTGCTGGCCTCCGGCCAGCTCTGTCAGGCCGTGATGCTGGGCCGTGACCTCGGCGTCGAGAACACCACGCAGGTGCAGGCGTCCAACCGCATCGTCCGGGCAGGAGACACCTTTTATCTGCTCACCGATACAGGGGTGGAGTGCCTTTCCGCCGACGGCACCTCCCAGTGGACCCAGAGCCTTTCGGCCCGCCCGCAGGGTCTGCTGGCCGACCGCAGGCAGCTGCTGGTCTTCTGCGGCAATACGGTGCAGGGATTGACCCCGCCTGCGGCGGAAAACAACGCTCAAAGCAATACATAATAAGGAAAACAAGATATGTTCAAGAATCCGTCATTTCTTTTTGATATAGTATGTACCGTGGTCTGGCTGCTTCTGGCTGTGCGCTATGCCCGCAAGGGCTTTCTCGCAGCCAGTGTCCAGCTGGGCGGGAATGTCTTCAGCCTCGTGGGCGCCCGGGTCTTTTCGGGCTGGGCCGCTGCCGAGGTCTTCCAGCGCTTTCTGGCCGGGAGCTTCCGTACCCAGATCGCCGAGAGCATCTCGGCCGGAGGGGTCGTGGACCTGACCGGCATCGCGGACAAGTACGCGGGCTTTCTGCCCGAGAGCTTCCGCGCCTCCATCGTGGAGACCTGCGAGCGCTCCATCTCGGCTGTGCTCAGCGACAACGCCGTGGTGCTGGCGGACGCCATCGTCCAGAAGGTGCTGGCTCCGCTGCTCACGCCGGTCATCTCGGTCGTGCTCTTTTTCGTGGCCTTTGCCCTGCTGCGGATGCTGGTGAGTATGCTGGTCACCGTGCTGGGCCTTGTCAACCGGCTGCCGGTCATCGGCACCGTCAACCGCTGGCTGGGCTGGGTCACCGGCTGTGTCGCCAGCACCATGGACATCTATCTGGTGCTCTGTGTGGTGTGGGCCGTCATCGTCATCACCGGCGGCAATCTGACCGTCCTGAACGATACGGTCATGAGCAGCAGCCTTTACTATAAAGCATTCAATCTGTTCAACCCCTTCCTGTAAAGGGGAGCTTTAGGAGGAACCTATATGGTCTGCAATCGCTGTCAGAAACGTCCGGCCATCATCTTCGTCCAGCGGATGGAGAACGGCCAGATGAAAAATGAGGGCTTTTGCCTGCACTGTGCGCGTGAGCTGCACATCAAGCCGGTGGAAGACCTGATGAAGCAGTTCGGTATGTCCGACGAGGACATGGATAACATGGAAAACCGGATGGAGAGCATGATGGATGAGATGGGGGACGCGAACCCCCTCTCCCTCATGATGAATATGGGCCAGCCCATGGACGGCGAGGAGAACGAAGGGGACGACGACCTTGTCCCCGGCTCCAGCGCTACCTTCCCGCTGGGCGTCAAGGCGGAGGGCGATGCCGGAAACAGCAAAAAGGCCCAGAAGAACGGCAAGAAGCCGCCCCGCCGCAAATTCCTCGACACCTACTGTGAGAATCTGACCCGCAAAGCCCGGGAGGGCAAGCTCGACGACATCGTGGGCCGCGACCGCGAGATCTACCGCACCATCCAGATTTTGAGCCGCCGCCAGAAAAACAACCCCTGCCTCATCGGTGAGGCGGGCGTCGGCAAGACGGCCATCGCCGAGGGCATCGCGGAGCGCATCGCCAAGGGCAATGTCCCTGTGGGCCTGAAGGATAAGGAGATCTTCCTGCTGGATCTGACCAGCCTCGTGGCCGGCACCCAGTTCCGCGGCCAGTTCGAGCAGCGGGTCAAGGGCCTGCTGAGCGAGGTCAAGGCCGCTGGCAACATCATCCTGTTCATTGACGAGATCCACACCATCACCTCCGCCGGTGAGAGCGAGGGTGCCATGAACGCGGGCAACATCCTCAAGCCCGCCCTCTCCCGCGGTGAGATCCAGGTCATCGGTGCCACCACCTTCAACGAGTACCGCAAGTATATCGAGAAGGACCAGGCTCTCGAGCGCCGCTTCCAGCCCGTCCGCGTGGAAGAGCCCAGCGTGGCCGACACGCTGGCCGTCATGAACGGCATCAAGAAGTATTACGAGGAGCACCACCATGTGCAGGTGGATGCCGATGTGCTGAGCGCCATCGTTACCCTCAGTGAGCGGTATATCACGGACCGCTACCTGCCCGATAAGGCCATCGACCTGCTGGACGAAGCCTGCGCCTGCTGCAATCTCGCCCACCCGGTCATCTCGGAATATCTCGAGATGCAGAAGGAGCTGGACGGCCTCAGGCAGGAAGAGGCGGACATGGAGTCCTCCGACGTCAATGAGGCCATCGACTACGAGCAGGTGGCCCAGCGGAAGACCCGCATCGCCAAGCTCGAGGCAGAGCTGCCCGCAAAGCAGGCTGCTGCCAGCGAGATAAAAGTGACCATGGACGATGTGGCCAAGGTCATTGAGCTGTGGACGGGCATCCCGGCGGTGAAGATCCGGGAGACCGAGTACGCAAAGCTCGCCAGCCTTGAGACCGAGCTGAAAAAGAAGATCATCGGTCAGGACGATGCCGTGCATCTGGTGGCCCAGGCGGTCAAGCGCAGCCGCGCCGACCTCTCGGGCCGCCGCCGTCCGGCCAGCTTTATCTTTGTGGGCCCCACCGGCGTGGGCAAGACGGAGCTGGTGAAGCAGCTGGCAAACCAGCTCTTTGACGGCCCCGACCCGCTGATCCGGCTGGATATGAGCGAGTATATGGAGAAGTACGCCGTGTCCCGCATGATCGGTTCCCCTCCGGGCTATGTGGGCTACGAGGAGGCGGGTCAGCTGACCGAAAAGGTCCGCCGCCGCCCGTACAGCGTGGTGCTGTTCGATGAGATCGAAAAGGCCCACCCCGATGTGATGAATATCCTGCTGCAGATCCTGGACGAGGGCAAGATCAACGATGCCCAGGGCCGCACCGTGGATTTTTCCAACACCGTCATCTGCATGACCTCCAATGCGGGCAGCAGCGACCAGACCACCGCAAGTCTGGGCTTCAACCGCAGCGAGGAGGAGCGGAACGAGGAGAAGAGCCGCAAGGCACTGAGCCAGTTCCTCCGCCCTGAGTTTTTGGGCCGCGTGGATGAGGTCATCACCTTCAAGCCGCTGAGCGAGGAGACCCTGCAGGGCATTGCCGCCCTGATGCTGGACGAGTACAAACCCAGCATGGAGGCCAAGGGCATTGCCTACAGCTATACCCCGGCGGCACTGGCAGCGCTGGTGCACAAGAGCCAGGGCGGCAAGTTTGGTGCCCGCGACCTGCGCCGCACCATCCGCAAGGCTGTGGAGGACCCCGCCGCTGAAAAGATCATCGACGGTACCCTTGTTTCCGGCTCCACCCTGACCGTGGATGCTGAGAACGATGAGATCGTGCTGAAATAAAGAGCAAACAGAAAGCCGCTGCACAGCGTAACAACTGTGCAGCGGCTTTTGTAGTGTATAAAACCTCTCAGCCGCCTGCGGCGGCAGCTCCCCTGATAGGGGAGCCAAGCCCTGTGGGAGAGGTTACTCCACGCTGACCGGCTCCTCCGGCTTGTTAGTGGTACGGGCGCTCGTGCGGCCCTCGGGAATGATCTCGCCTGCGGCGGTCAGGCTGATCTTGGCCAGGGTCGGGCCGACCAGCTCGTACACCAGCACCGAGAAGAGCACCACGTTGCGCACCATGTGGCCATCGGAAAGCTCTGCAGCTTCGGCGGCCATGCCCAGCGCCACACCGGCCTGCGGCAGCAGGGTGATGCCCAGATACTTCTGGATCTTCTCACTGCAGCGGGTGGCCTTGCAGCTGACATAGGAGCCGGAGATCTTGCCCAGAGAGCGGGAAGCGATATAGACGGCACCAATGAGCAGGACCATGGGGTTTGCAAGGATGTTCAGGTCCAGCTCCGCGCCGGAGAGCACGAAGAACAGGATGTTCACCGGGCTTACCCAGCGGTCCAGGCGGTCCATCAGCTCATCGGAAGTGGGACAGATGTTGCAGAACACGGTGCCGGTCATCATGCAGACCAGCAGCAGCGAGAAGCTGCAGTGGATGGGGCCGACCTTAAAGCTGACCATGGAAAGGCCCACCGTCAGCAGCACAAAGGCCACCGAAAGGCTCATGCGCTTGGAGCGGGAGTGGAAGTAGACCTCCAGCTGGTTGAGCAGCAGACCTGCCAGCGCACCCAGACCCAGGCTGAGCACGATCTCCACCAGAGGCTCCAGAAGGATGCTGATGGGGTCGATGCGGCCCTGTTCCAGCGCGTTTGCGATGCCGAAAGAGGCCGAGAAGAGCACCAGACCCACGGCATCGTCAATGGCGACCACCATCAGCAGCAGGCGGGTCAGGGGGCCGCTGGCCTTGTACTGCTTGACCACCATCAGGGTGGCGGCGGGGGCTGTAGCAGAGGCGATGGCACCCAGTGTGATGGCGGATGCCATTGAGATGATATCCGGCCGGGCGAAGTGCAAGGCCACCAGAGCGATATCCACCAGCACGGTGGTGATAACGGCCTGCAGGATGCCCACAGTGACCGCCTGCCTGCCCATGCTCTCCAGCGCGCTGAGCCGGAACTCGTTGCCGATGACAAAGGCGATGAAGCCAAGTGCCACCTGTGTGATGATGCCGTAGCTTTCGACCTGTGCAAGGCTTCCGAAACCGAAGCCCCAGCTGCTCAGGCCCAGCCGACCCAGAAAGAAGGGTCCCAGCAGAAGTCCTGCCACCAGATAAGAGGTGACAGCCGGCAGGCGGATCGCTTTCGCTGCACGGGATGCCAACAGGCCCGCAATGAGCGAAAGAGACATGCAGATGAGCAATTGCTCCATAAAATGAGATCCTCCTCAGAAATTAAGATACGTTAAAAAGTATATCTTATCTGAGGAGGAAAAGCAACATTTGTTAATTGAATTTAAAAATCTTCTGTGCAATGCGGTAGCCGCCCAGCACGAGCTTGTCGCCCTTGGGAATCTTCAGGTTGGTCACGCCGCCAAAGCCGTAGCGGATGGAGCGGTAGACCCCGGCACTGGTGTGTGCCTTGAGGTAAGCCCACAGCTCGTTTTCCTTCTGCTTTGCGGCGGCACTGCCGTCCAGCAGAAGGAAGATGTCGCTGATGGCCATCATCATGGAGAGGTAGTGCAGCATATAGCTGCGCAGCTTCTTCTGGCCCTTGAGGGCATCCAGGTCCTGGCAGTCGATCATGTGGCGGGTCACCCGCAGCTGCTGATCCACCCGCTTGACCATCACACTCTCGTTCACGCTCTGGTCGGCCCGGCCGATGAAGTAGCGATACAGGTCCAGATCCATATAATACATGCTCTTGACAAAGGGCAGGGGCTGGTAGACAAAGATGTTGTCTACATAGAAAGTGTGCTTGGGCAGCACCATGCCGCAGTCCCGCAGCACCTGTGTGCGGTACATCACCGAGTGCATCAGCAGGTTCTGGTCGGGCCGGAAGTGGCCGACATGCGTCCAGTTGAACAGCCGGTTCTGGGGGAACACGTTGGTGTAGCGCACGGTGTGGCTGGTGTTGTCCTCCACATGCTCGTAGACATAGTTGCAGATCATCAGGTCAGGCGCGGTACCACGGGCAGTCAGCGTGTTCAGCTTGGCCAGCACGGTCCTGAGGGCGGCTTCGTCCAGCCAGTCGTCGCTGTCCACTACCTTGTAATACAGGCCGGTGGCGTTGCGGATGCCCTGATTCACGCCCTCACCATGGCCGCCATTCTCCTGATGGATGGCCTTGACGATGGTGGGATATCTGGCAGCGTACTCGTCGCAGATGGCGGGGGTGTCATCCTTGGTGGAACCATCGTCCACCAGGATGATCTCGGCCTGCTCCCCGGCGGAGAGCAGGGTCTCGATGCAGTGGCGCATATATGCCGCCGAGTTGTAGCACGGGACGGCGAAGGTGATCAATTTCTGAGCCATACAAAATACTCCTTTGCTCTTTTCCGGCAGATGCGCAAGGCAGGGGCCGGGATGGAGATATGTACCCATATTATAGCATTTTTGTGCAGGAAATGCTATCGAACGTGGGAAATGTCAGAGATGTTTTACAATTATCCGGGGAGTTGTGGTATACTGGTTGGGTTATAAACCTCTCAGGCCGCTTTACGTCCAGCTCCCCTGGCAGGAGAGCCAAGACTTGCCTCTCCTACTGGGAGAGGTGGCATTGCGAAGCAATGACGGAGAGGTTTTGTATGGATAGGAGGAACCATGGAAAGTCCGCATAGTATTCTGAAAAAAGTCTTTGGCTACGACAGCTTCCGCCCGGGTCAGGAGGAGATCGTCTCCCGCCTGCTGGCCGGGCAGGATGTGCTGGCCGTGATGCCCACAGGTGCGGGCAAGTCCATCTGCTATCAGGTGCCGGCCCTGCTGCTGCCGGGCATCACCATCGTGGTCTCGCCGCTGGTGAGCCTGATGAAGGATCAGGTGGGGGCGCTGGTACAGGCCGGTGTGGCGGCAGCCTTCCTGAACAACAGCCTGACGGATAACCAGAAGGCTCTGATGCTCCGCCGCGCCCGGGAGGGGTGGTATAAGATCATCTATGTGGCTCCGGAGCGGCTGGAGATGCCGGGCTTCCAGCGGTTTGCGCAGGAGCGGGAGATCAGCATGGTCACGGTGGACGAGGCCCACTGCATCAGTCAGTGGGGGCAGGACTTCCGCCCCAGCTACCTGCGCATCAAGGCGTTTGTGGACAGCCTGCCCAAGCGCCCGGTGGTGGGAGCCTTTACGGCCACCGCCACGGCCCATGTGCGGGAGGACATCCGCACCCATCTGGAACTCCACACCCCCTACGAGGTGACCACCAGCTTCGACCGGCCCAACCTCTATTTTGCCACCCGCAGGGCCCTGCCCAGCGAGAAGCCCAAAGTTCTGCTCGACCTTGTGCTCAGGGAGCGGGACAATGCGGGCATCATCTATTGCAGCACCACCCGGCAGGTGGACGAGACCACCCGCCTGCTGCAGAGCCGGGGCATCCGGGCGGCGGCGTACCACGCCAAGCTCGACCCTGATGCCCGGCGGCAGAATCAGGACGACTTTCTGTACGACCGCATCCAGATCATGGTGGCGACCAATGCGTTCGGCATGGGGATCGACAAGCCCAATGTCCGGTTCGTCATCCACTACAACATGCCCAAGGATCTGGAAAGCTACTATCAGGAGGCCGGGCGGGCCGGCCGCGACGGCGAACCGGCCCGGTGCACCCTGCTCTACTCCGGCACCGATGTGCGGACCATCCGGTTCTTCATCGAAAAGGAGATGGAGGCCGACAACGGCCTGCCCGCCGACGTCAAGGCCGAAGCCGCCCGCAAGGCCGAAGAGCGGCTCAAGTATATGACGTTTTATTCCACCACACCGCGCTGCCTGCGGGGCTTTCTGCTGAGCTACTTCGGCGAGGCCGCACCGCAGAAGTGCGGCAATTGCTCCAACTGCCTGCTGGCCGAACAGGCGGCCGAACAGGTGGAGCAGCAGGCGGCGCAGGCCAAAGAGCGGGCCGCCGCCAGCGCCAGACGTCTGGCTGGCGGCCGCCGCCGCAATGCAGACGATGTGCCCCTGAGCGAAGCGGACGAAGCGCTGCTGGGCGCGCTGTACGCTCTGCGCAAGCGGCTGGCGGCAAAGCAGAAGGTGCCCGCCTACATGATCTTCAACGATGCCACCCTGCGCGAGATGGCCCGGAAAAAGCCGCTCAGCCTTGACGAGCTGCTGAACATCACCGGCGTGGGCGAAAAGAAAGCCGCCCACTATGGCCGCGACTTCCTCCGCGTCATCGAGGAGATGGTGGAGAGCCGGGGCTGAAAAAACGAACAGGCCCACCGGCAGCGCCGGTGGGCCTGAGATGGTTCAGGTTGTTTGGTAGAGCTTCAGGGTCGCATCCACGACCTTGTCCCACTGGAAGCGGTCGCAGATGTAATCCGAGGAGAGCCATTTGAACATCCGGACTGCGTTGGGGTGCTCGATGGCATAGCGCAGCTTGGCTTCCAGATCGTTCACGTCTCCCTTGCGGAAGGTGATCCCCCGGTCATGGATGACGTTGGTGCATTCCTCAATGTCCGACACCAGCACACAGTTGCCGTAGCTCATGGCCTCCAGCAGGGAGAGGGGCATTCCCTCCAGGTCGCTGGGCAGAACGAACAGATAGGCGTTGCTGTACAGCTCATCCCGCAGTGCGCCGTCCACGAAGTCGGTGAAGAGGATGCGGTCATCGCCGACGGCCAGAGCCTTCAGGGTGTTTATATAATCGCCGGAGTCGGACACGCCGCCTGCAATGACCAGCTTTTTGTTGGTCTTGAGCCGCTTGAAGGCTTCGCACAGATGGTGGCAGCCTTTTTCCGGCACCAGACGGCCCAAAAACAGCAGGTAGGAACCGTATTCCAGCCCGAACCGTTTCCGGATGAGCTCCGGCGGGGCATACGCCGGGCGGTTGACGCCGTTGGGGATGTAGTGGGTCTCGCGGTGATAGGTGTCGCGGAAATAGGTCTGGGTGCTGTGGTTGAGCACGATGATCTCGTGTGCGAACCGGGCACCGACCTTCTCGCCGAAGTGGATATACCAGGAGCCGAAGCTGCCCTTCCACTTGTCCCGTGCCCAGTCCAGCCCATGGACCGTCAGGACGACCCGCTTGCCGAACAGCCGGGGCAGCCAGCAGAAAGCGGCCGGGCCTTCGGCGTGGACATGCACGACATCGTAAGGGCCGAGCGCCGCCGCGAGGCTGGCAAAAAAGCTGGATGTAACGGCTGCAAGCCCTTTTTTGTCCAGTGTGGGCACATGGCGGATGCGAATGCCGCGGTATTCGTCCAGCTTTTGCACTTCATATTCTTTTCCGCTGACGTGCTGGCCGGTACGGTTGAAACAGGTGACCTGATGCCCCTTTTCGACCATCCGCGCGGCCAGCTCTTCAACGACGACCTCGATGCCGCCCTCGTGGGAGGGGATGCGCTTGTGGCCGAGCATTGCGATCCGCATGATTGACCATTCCTTTGTCTGTTGTAGAGGAGCATCGGCAAGCCCTGCGATGCTCTGATATATCTTTCATTCTACACAGTTTTGCGGTTCAGGTCAAGAAAAAATAGAGAATCTGCGAAAATTTGCAAAACCATGTCGAAAGGATGAAATTTATGGAATATTCTGGAAGGTTTCCACTGCTTTTGGGAAAATCCAAATTCAGGATGGAAACTTCTGCGTCAATATGCTATGATATAAGGTGCAGAACGATCTTGCTGAACGAATCCTTATTTTATATAGAACGAAAAGGGAAGGATCTTTATGGGAAAGTATTTTGGGACCGATGGCTTCCGCGGCGAAGCCGGGATCACGCTGACCGCCGACCATGCCTACAAGGTGGGTCGCTTCCTCGGCTGGTATTACAACAAGCTCCGCGAGCGCAACGGCAACAATGAGCCTGCCCGCATCGTCATCGGCATCCAGCTTCCAATTCTTTGAGAATTCATCATCACTGATTGGCTTCGTTC
>OHAH01002108.1_pt1 | contig 10973 bp, 8 predicted proteins | sample 1577071 | NCBI WGS metagenome assembly OHAH01 (sample SAMEA3541520, study PRJEB24748) | human gut metagenome | biome: human gut; feature: human-associated habitat; material: faeces | place: China | collected 2012 | reverse complement strand
GAAGAAAGGCTTGCCGTTATTGAGCAAAGCAGAATCTGCCTTGGTAAAGATGACATTCCCGAAGAGAGCGAAGCCTACCTGAAAGGTAACGGATACGGTATTTTCAAGAATGACATCGACGGTATGCGTAATTACAAAGGCAACAATATGTGGGCTTTGTTCGGAGATCGGGAAATGGCTTACGACATCGACCGAGATCCGAGCCAACAGCCATCCTTGGAAGAGATGACACGCAAGGCAATCGAAAAGTTATCCCAAAACCCGAACGGTTTCTTCCTAATGGTGGAAGGCAGCAAGGTCGACTGGGCTGCCCACGCGAACGATCCGGTCGGCATGGCCACGGATATGTTGGCTTTCGACCGTGCTTGCGGTGCTGCCCTCGAATTTGCCCGTCAGAATGACGAGACTGCCGTAGTGATCGTTCCCGATCATGGTAACAGCGGTATCAGTATCGGCCGTGCCGACTGTAAAGGTTACGATAAACTGAGCAAGGACCAGTTGTTTCATCAGCTTTCTTTGTATAAATTGACAGCCGAAGGCTTTGCCAAGAAAGTGAACAGTGTACCGAATTCCGAAGTGCAAAACGTCTTCCGGGAATATGCCGGCTTCGAACTGACACCTGAAGAACTGGATGCCTTGAACCATTGCAAGAATTACAAAAACAGCCCGATCCCGGAAAATGAACGCTCGATCGAAGGCAAAGGCTCTTTATACAGCAGTTCGCTGACGACTTTCATGTCCAAGCTGCTTACCTCCAGAACCTGTTTCGGTTTCACAACTGGCGGCCACACAGGCGAAGAGGTGTTCCTTGCAGCTTACCATCCCGACCGTACAAGCTTACCTCTCGGTATGCACACGAATATCGAACTGAATCATTATCTCTGTGCCCTGTTCGGCATGACACACGACACGCTGGAAGAACTGACAGCCGGAAACTTCGCTCCTCACACGGAAGTATTCAAAGATTTCAAATGTGAAATCGTTCCGGCTAAAGACGAGAAAGGTTCTCCTTCACTGGTCGTAAAAAACAAAAGGAAGCAGATCAACATCACGCCGTTCAGCAACATCGTGACGATCGGAAAGAAAGGCCGGGAAGAAATCCGCCTGAATTCGGTAATCGTATACGTTGACAAAAACAATACATTCTACTTGCCGACCAAACTGGCAGAATATCTGCAATAAAAATAGAGAAGAGGGTGGTGTGCACACCACCCCTCTCTCGTGAAATTTATCTTCCCCATAAACCTGTCTTCCTCCTCCAAACGCCCTATTTACATAATATACGGCAATAAGTTATAGTTATTTGTTTTTTTTCAATCATTCTTTTCTTAAAATATCTATACTGTATAAATATGGAAGATTTATATAGACATTCAGACAAATAAAACCGCTCTTTTTAAGGTACATTTGCGTCATTTTTAATGAATAAAACGAATATGACAAGAGCAAATGCAAAATGGATACGGCTGATGGCAGTTATCGGCTGTACGACTATGTGGATGGCATCCTGCAAACATGCACCGGATGCACAGATGAAAGCATCTTACGCGACGATGAAAGTTTCTACGGCAAACAAAGAGCTGACAACCCCTTATTCGGCCACGATCCGCGGTCGCCAGGATATAGACATTTATCCGCAAGTATCGGGAACGATCGAAAGGCTTTGTGTAACCGAAGGAGAGGTCGTACGGAAAGGACAATTACTTTTTGTTATAGACCAAGTTCCTTACAAAGCTGCTTTAAAGACAGCCCAGGCAAATGTGGAAGTGGCAAAAGCAGCTTTAGCTACAGCCGAACTGAACTACAACAGTACTAAAGAATTATTTGCGAAAAAAGTCGTTTCCGCTTTCAACCTGAAAACAAGCGAAAACAGCTATCTGACGGCCAAAGCACAACTGGCGCAGGCGGAAGCACAAGAAGTGAACGCCCGCAACAACCTGTCTTATACGGAAGTCAAAAGTCCGTCCGACGGAGTTGTCGGTATGTTGCCTTACCGTGCCGGAGCATTGGTCAGCGCCAGTATTCCCCAACCGTTGACAACTGTTTCCGACAATTCGAACATGTATGTTTACTTCTCCATGACCGAAAATCAATTACTGGCTATGAGCCGCCAGTACAAAAGCATGGACGAAGCGTTGAAAAACATGCCGGAAGTGTCGTTGAAACTGAATGACCAGTCTATTTACGAACAAAAAGGAAAGATCGAATCGATTAGCGGAGTGATCGATCGGAAGACCGGGACAGTCGGCGTACGTGCCGTATTCCCCAACGAATCCCGCCTACTTCATAGCGGAGCCTCCGGCAATGTGCTCATACCGCAAACTTATAAAGACTGTATCGTAATTCCTCAAGGTGCAACAGTCCGTTTGCAGGACAAGACGCTTGTCTATAAAGTGGTGGATGGGAAAGCTGTTTCCACATTGATTACTGTAGCTGAAATCAACGACGGTCGCGAATATATCGTACTTGACGGATTGAAGGTTGGCGAAGAAATCGTATCCGAAGGAGCCGGGTTAGTACGCGAAGGAACGCAAGTTAAATAAAGGATCGAAGTATGAAAGGAAATATATTTATCAAACGGCCTGTTATGGCCATCTCCATCTCCATTCTTATTTTGGCGATCGGACTAATTTCGCTCTTTACCTTGCCGGTCGAGCAATATCCTGACATTGCGCCGCCTACGGTCCACGTATCGGCAACCTATACCGGAGCGGATGCCAATGCGGTGATGAACAGTGTTATCATGCCACTGGAAGAAAGCATCAATGGTGTGGAAAACATGATGTACATGACTTCAACAGCAACCAATGCCGGTTCGGCAACGATCGAGGTATATTTCAAACAAGGGACAAACCCCGATATGGCAGCCGTCAACGTACAGAATCGTGTAACGAAGGCACAGGGTTTATTGCCTGCTGAAGTAACCCGTATCGGTGTCAGCACTCAAAAACGACAGACCAGCTTCCTGCAGATCGACGCACTTGTCAGCACTGACGGACGATTTGACAAGACCTTTCTCGGAAACTACCTCGACATCAACGTCATCCCACGTATCAAACGTATCGAAGGCGTAGGTGACGTAATGGAGTTGGGTGATACCTATAGTATGCGTATCTGGCTGAACCCCGAACGAATGGCCCAATACGGCTTGGTTCCATCGGATGTGACTGCTGTATTAGGAGAACAGAATATCGAGGCTCCGACCGGTTCGCTGGGTGAAAACTCGAAAAACGTTTTCCAATATACGATGAAATATCGTGGACGCTTGAAGAGCGTAGAAGAATTCCAGAATATCGTCGTCCGTGCTCAGGAAGACGGTTCTGTCTTACGCCTGAAAGATGTCGCTAAGGTTGAGTTGGGAACATTGAGTTACGGTTTCGACAGCCAAATGGACGGCAAACCAGCCGTGACATTCATGATTTACCAGGTAGCCGGTTCCAATGCTACGGAAGTCAACGAACGTATTGCCGCCGAATTGGAAAAGATGAAAGAAGAATTGCCTACAGGTATGGAATTCATCACGATGATGAGCTCCAACGACTTCTTATTTGCTTCTATTTATAATGTAGTCGAAACACTGATCGTGGCGATCATCCTCGTAATCCTCGTGGTGTATTTCTTCCTGCAAGACTTCAAGAGTACCTTGATCCCGTCTATTTCAATCATCGTTTCGTTGATCGGTACATTCGCCTGTCTGACCGCAGCCGGATTCACGATCAACATTCTGACCCTGTTTGCCCTGGTGCTTGCCATCGGTACGGTAGTGGATGACGCGATCGTAGTGGTAGAAGCCGTACAGGCGAAATTCGACGCGGGTTACACCTCGTCCTATCAAGCAACGAAAGATGCGATGGGTGACGTGACGATGGCCGTTATCTCTTGTACCTGTGTGTTCATGGCCGTGTTCATACCGGTAACTTTCATGGGCGGTACTTCTGGTATTTTCTACACACAATTCGGTGTGACGATGGCAACCTCCGTAGGTCTTTCCATGATCTGTGCATTGACGCTCTGCCCCGCCTTGTGTGCTATGATGATGCGCCCGAGCGATGGAAACAAGAGTGCCAAAAGTTTCAACGGACGTGTACGTGCAGCCTACAATGCCTCTTTCAATGCCGTGTTGGGCAAATACAAAAAAGGCGTCATGTTCTTTATTCACCACCGCTGGATGGTATGGGCCGGAACGATCGCATCCATTATTCTGCTGGGATGGCTTATCAGCAATACCAAAACAGGTCTTGTCCCGCAAGAAGACCAAGGGACCATCATGGCAAACGTGGCCATTGCTCCGGGTAGCACATTGGAAGAAACGGGCAAGGTGCTGGACAAAGTAGAGAATATCCTGAAGAACACGCCCGAAGTAGAACACTACGCCCGCGTAGCTGGCTACGGCTTCCTGGCTGGTCAAGGTACTTCCTACGGTATGGCAATCATCCGTTTGAAAAACTGGGATGAAAGAAAAGGGGCCGAACATGTTTCCGACGCAGTAGTAGCCCGCCTAAACGCACAATTCGCCCAAATCAAAGAAGCGCAGATATTCTGCTTCCAGCCGGGTATGATTCCGGGCTACGGTCTGGGTAACTCTATCGAGTTGAACTTGCAGGACCGTACAGGTGGAGATATGAGCACTTTCTACGGCAACGCCATGCAGTATATCGGAGCTTTAAACCTGCGCCCAGAAGTTGCAATGGCTTATACTTCTTATGCAATGAACTTCCCGCAGATATCGGTCGATGTGGATGCAGCCAAATGTAAACGGGCAGGCATTTCACCTTCGACGGTTCTCGACGTATTGGGTAGCTATTGTGGTGGTGCATACGTTTCCAACTACAACCAATTCGGGAAAGTATACCGTGTGATGTCACAAGCCTCACCTGAATATCGTCTTGACGAACAAGCCCTGAACAACATGTTCGTCCGCAACGGGACGGAAATGGCTCCGCTCAGCCAGTTCGTAACCCTAAAACGGGTACTCGGACCTGAAGTATCCAATCGTTTCAACCTCTTTAGCTGTATCACGGTCAATGTAAACCCGGCACCGGGATATTCCACGGGTGAAGTACAACAGGCCATCGAGGAAGTGGCTGCCCAAATGCTGCCGACAGGATACGGGTACGAGTATGGCGGTATGGCACGTGAAGAGGCCAATACGGGAGGCTCGCAGACACTCTTTATCTATGCGGTCTGTATCTTGCTTATCTACTTGATTCTGGCTTGTCTGTACGAAAGTTTTCTTGTGCCCTGGGCCGTTATCCTGTCTGTTCCGTTCGGTTTGATGGGTTCATTCCTGTTTGCCAAACTGTTTGGATTGGAAAATAACATCTACTTGCAGACCGGTGTAATCATGTTGATTGGACTTTTGGCCAAGACGGCAATTTTGATTACTGAGTTCGCCATCGAACGCCGTCGTAAAGGGATGGGGATCGTCGAATCGGCTTATTCGGCCGCACAAGCCCGTTTACGTCCGATTTTGATGACCGTACTTACGATGATCTTCGGTATGCTTCCGCTTATGTTCGCATCCGGAGCCGGAGCCAACGGTAACAGTTCATTAGGAACAGGTGTTGTCGGCGGTATGGCAGTCGGGACATTGGCATTACTGTTCGTCGTGCCGGTATTCTACATCATTTTCGAATACATGCAAGAAAAAATTCGTCCGCCGATGGAAGTTGAAACCGATATGCAAGTTGCGTTGGAAAAGCAAAAGAGCCAAACCGAACGTGACGGTTTAAACAATGAAAATAAATAAGGTATGAAGAAAATAATCGTATTAACAACCGCAACCGCCCTGTTGAGAAGTTCCGTCATATACACCAAATATCAACCGGCCGAGACGACTCCGGACAACCTGTACGGAGAAGAGGTGGCTGTCGATGATACGACCAACTTCGGTAATGTGAACTGGCGGGAACTTTTTACGGACCCGCAGTTACAGGCTCTTATCGAACAAGGGTTACAAAACAACACCGATCTCCGGTCCGCCCAATTGCAGATCGAGGAAGCGGAAGCGGCGTTAATGTCGGCAAAACTTGCTTTCCTTCCTTCGTTCGCACTTTCCCCGCAAGGAACGATCAGCAGTTTCGACGGTGGGAAAGCGACAAAGACATACACGCTGCCAGTCACAGCCAGTTGGGAACTGGACATCTTCGGACGTCTGCGCAATGCCAAGCAACAGGCTAAAGCACTGTATGCCCAAAGCAAGGACTACCAGCAGGCTGTGCGTACCCAGTTGATCGCCGGGATCGCCAACGTATACTATACATTGTTGATGTTAGATGAACAGTTAGCCATTTCGCAACAGACAGAAGAAGCCTGGAAAGAGACGGTGGCTTCTACCCGTGCATTGATGGATGCCGGATTAGCCAACGAGGCGGCCACTTCCCAAATGGAAGCGGCTTACTACAGCGTACAGACTTCCATTCTTGACTTGAAAGAGCAGATCAACCAAGTCGAAAATAGTCTCGCCCTATTGCTCGCTGAGACACCGCGCCGCTACGAACGTGGAAAGCTGGCCGACCAGCAGCTCCCGGAAGACGTAGCAGTCGGCGTACCGATGCAAATGTTATCGAACCGTCCCGATGTACGTGCTGCCGAACGTTCGCTGGAACAAGCATTTTACGCGACCAACCAGGCTCGTGCCGCTTTCTATCCTTCCATCGTACTGAGTGGAAGTGCCGGATGGACCAACTCGGCAGGGAGTATGATCGTCAATCCAGGCAAATTCCTGGCTTCGGCAGTCGGCTCACTCACACAACCGTTGTTCAATAAAGGACAGATCATGGCCCAATACCGCATCGCCAAAGCACAGCAGGAAGAAGCAAGCCTGTCTTTCCAGCAAGCCTTGCTGAATGCCGGCAGCGAAGTCAACGACGCTTTAGTCGCCTGCCAGACAAGCAAGGCCAAGACCCTTTTGTTCGAAAAGCAAATCCAATCCTTGGAAAAAGCATTGGAAAGCACCTCGTTGCTGATGGAACATGGTACGACGACCTATCTGGAAGTGCTGACCGCCCGCCAGTCCTTGTTGAGTGCACAGCTGTCACAAACAGCTAACCGGTTCACCGAGATACAAAGCGTGATCAACCTTTATCAAGCTTTAGGCGGCGGTAGAGAATAAGAAAACATTTTTTATCCATAAAAGCCAAAAACCTTCTAAACCGGACCTTTTACCTATTCCATAGGACCTGTTTCAGAAAAAGTATCCAAACTTCAACGAAACAGGTCCTTTTTTATCAAATGAAAAATAAGCGGAGCCATGACATTGTCTATTCATTTTTTTATACTTTTGTGGGCATAAGACAGAATATACACAACAATGAAAAGTAAAAGTTTAGTTTCTATCGATCAATGCTCCAAAGAGGACATTCTTCGTATTCTGGATAACGCCAGGAAGTTTGAAGCAAATCCGAACCGTAAGGTGCTGGAAGGCAAAGTTGCAGCGACCTTGTTCTTCGAACCCTCCACCCGCACACGTCTGAGTTTCGAAACTGCGGTGAACCGGTTGGGCGGCCGTGTGATCGGTTTCTCCGACGCTTCCACGACTAGTTCCTCCAAAGGCGAAACACTGAAAGATACCATCCTGATGGTAAGCAACTACGTCGATCTTATCATTATGCGCCACCATTTGGAAGGCGCCGCCCGTTATGCATCGGAGGTTACGGACGTGCCTATCATCAATGCCGGTGACGGAGCAAACCAGCATCCTTCCCAGACAATGCTGGACCTCTATTCCATTCAAAAGACACAAGGCAAGCTGACCGATCTCAACATCACAATGGTAGGCGACCTGAAATACGGACGTACCGTACACTCACTGATAGTAGGTATGTCTCATTTCAACCCGACATTCAACTTTATCGCACCAAACGAACTCCGCATGCCGGACGAACAGAAAAACTTCTGCGACAAACATGGCATCAAATACAACGAATATACCGAATTTACGGAAGACATCATCAACCAGACGGATATTCTGTACATGACTCGTGTACAACGCGAACGTTTCACCGACCTCGAAGAATACGAACGTGTAAAGAATGTGTATATACTGAAGAATGACATGCTGAAAAACAGTCGCGAGAACTTGCGCATCCTGCATCCGCTGCCTCGCGTGAACGAAATCGCTTATGATGTGGACGATAATCCGAAAGCCTATTATATCCAGCAGGCACGCAACGGACTGTTCGCCCGTCAAGCCATCATCTGCGAAGTGTTGGGCATTTCCGTTGAAGATTAAGAATCCCGTTTCCTGATTTTCAACTTTCAATTATCAATTTTCAATTATCAAAAGTTATGTCAGCAGAAAAGAAAAAAGAATTGCAGGTCGCCGCTTTAGAGAACGGTACTGCCATTGATCATATTCCCCCCAGCCAGTTGTTTAAAGTAGCCAAATTACTGGGGCTGGAAAACATGGACAATACGATTACGATCGGCAACAATTTCCACAGCAATAAAATGGGCAGTAAAGGCATGATCAAAATCTCCGACAAGTTCTTCTGTGACGAAGAGATCAACCGCATCGCCCTGATCGCCCCAAACGTGATCCTGAACATTATCCGCGATTACGAAGTGGTGGAGAAAAAGACCGTTACCTTACCAGACGAACTGGTAGGGCTCGTAAAATGCAACAATCCGAAATGCATTACCAATAATGAACCAATGCCGACTCGTTTCGATGTAATCGACAAAGAAAAGGGTACAATCAGATGCCATTATTGCGAACGCAAGATTAATAAAGAAGACATCATCGTTAAATAATTAACAATCATCGACAATTATTTGTCGCAGTCTTTTAATTGCCCATTGTCAATTACCAATTGTCATGAAACACGACTGGAAGCCCGGCACGATGATCTATCCGCTGCCAGCAGTAATGGTTAGTTGCGGCTCTGAGCCTTCAGAATACAATATTATCACTGTCGCGTGGGTGGGTACGATATGTACTAACCCACCGATGTGTTATATCTCCGTCCGTCCGGAACGTCACTCCTACCCGATCTTGAAAAAGAACATGGAATTTGTGATTAACCTGACAACCCGCTCTTTAGCATACGCAACAGACTGGTGTGGTGTCAATTCCGGCAAAGATCATACTAAGTTCGAAGAGATGAAACTGACGCCAGGAAAAGCCTCAGTCGTAAATGCTCCAATCATCGAAGAATGCCCGCTCTGCATCGAATGCCGGGTAAAAGAAGTAATGGCATTAGGCAGCCATGACATGTTTATCGCCGATGTGGTAAACGTGCAGGCCGACGACAAATATCTGGACCCGGAAACGGGAGCTTTCGATATGCAGCGTGCTGACCTGCTGGCTTATTCACATGGCAAATATTACGGATTGGGCGACTTTGTCGGTAAATTCGGCTGGTCGGTCAGAAAGAAAAAATAGTCATGAAGAAAATTTACCTTATATTGCTGATACTTCCATTCTGTTTCTCGGCCAACGCCCAGAAGTTTATCAAGATCGAAGACAAGACATTCAACTGGGGAGGAAAAGCTGGAGTCAATGCCGCGCTCCCGATTGTCAAATCGTTGACGATAGACAATCAGGAGATGGAAGACATACGTCTGCAATATAAGGTAGGTTACCAAGCAGCTGTGTTTGCACGAGTCAATATCGATCGTTTCTATATTCAACCCAGCTTGGCATGGCAATATACGGAAGGTGACATACGTTTCAACATACCACAGACGGAAAACAGCCTGCCTGACGGGACAAACACCCAAATGCCTATCGGCAAGAACCGGATTACTTATAAGTCCGCCACGCTCGAAGTTCCGGTGATGATCGGTTATTATCTGGTAAAAGAAGGTCCGTACGCATTAAGCATGATGTTCGGCCCCAATATCAAATACAACTACAAAACGCGCTACAGTACAGATATGACAGACAGACCCCGCGAGTTTGAAGACGACAATACCCCTTTCGGCATCAGCATAGCCGCCGGGCTGGGAGTCAGTATCTGGCGTCTGTTTCTTGACTTCAGTTATGAATTCGGTTTGAACGAGGTAGCTTCCGATTTCCGTGAGATAGGTACCGAGGCCAACCAGAAAGGGACTCTCAACATTGAAAAACGAACAAACATAATGAGTTTCTCACTCGGTTTCCTGTTCTGATTCAGATTTTCATTGTTAAACCATCAAAAAACATATCAGATGAAAAAAGTCAAGATTACGGTATTAAAAACTACTTTAGATGAACAACTGGCCCGCGAATACGGCGCCGAAGGACTGACCGCCTGCCCCATGCTGAAAGAAGGACAAGTTTTTTATGCTGATTATGCCAAGCCGGAAGGTTTTTGTGGCGAGGCTTGGAAAGCGATTTACCAATATGCTTTTGCGTTGTCACATGGTGCTGGAAAAGAAGTATTCTATTATGGAGACTGGATCAGAAAACCGGGAGTTGCCATCTGCAGTTGCAATGACGGATTACGCCCTGTCATATTCAAGCTCGAAGCGACGGACGAAGAGTCCGAGATAGACTACACGCCTGTCCGTTGACCAAAAATCAGGATGTATACCCTTATCCTGTAAAAATGGTACTTATCCCCGTAATTCATATACAATCCGAACCAGCCTGTCACAGTAACTTTGTATCTGTTCCTCCGGAACATTTTTAATAGCGATTTAAACTAATATACAAGTATGGCAAAAAAAGTATTGATCTTATCATCCAGTCCCCGCCGAGGCGGCAACTCAGACACACTCTGTGACGAATTTATGCGTGGTGCGGCAGAAAGCAATCATGAAGTGGAAAAGATTTTCCTGAGAGACAAAACAATCCATTACTGTACGGGATGCAGTACATGCAGTCTGTACCAGAAGCCATGCCCTCAAAAAGACGACGCGGCAGAAATCATCGAAAAAATGGTGGATGCCGATGTGATCGTAATGGCTACCCCAGTCTATTTCTACACAATAATCTCCAAGTATCGACGTAATACGAGCGCATCATGATAATCTCTTTCCTGCATGGC
>OHAH01002103.1_pt1 | contig 10994 bp, 10 predicted proteins | sample 1577071 | NCBI WGS metagenome assembly OHAH01 (sample SAMEA3541520, study PRJEB24748) | human gut metagenome | biome: human gut; feature: human-associated habitat; material: faeces | place: China | collected 2012 | reverse complement strand
GGATAAACTACATTGCCGGACTTTTCGAGCGCGCTGACCAGTTCGGCGGCAGAACCATGTAGTCCACGCCATCGTTGATCTTGACAGCCGGCGTTTCACGGTCGTCAGGGCCGAAGGTCTTTTCGACGATGCCACCGTAAACGAAGTAGCCGCCGATCAGCAATGCGAGGCAGATCAGAAAGCTAAACATTTTTCTCCTCCTATTTTTTCACAAATGTTTGCCTTGCAGGAGAATTTCCCCTGCGTTTCGCCTGATTATAATAATTTTTTGGAGAAAAAAGTCAATCGTCAAAATGAACAAATTTTGAATGAATATTATTTCATTCGAGCTGGATATTTGTTTTTCCCTTATGCGCGGATGATCTGCTCGATGGCCGCTAAAAGCTCGTCGTAGCCCTCAAAAGCGGGCAGATGCGGGTAGTCGTGCTTGATCTTTTCCGTCGTGCGGAACAGGAAGCCCGCCTTGGACGCTTCGATCATTTCGAGGTCGTTGTAGCTGTCGCCGCTGGCGATGGTCTCAAAGCCGATGGACTGAAGGCCGCGCACGGTCGTAAGCTTGGAATGCTCGCATCTCATCTTGATGCCGCTGATGAATCCGTCGGCGTCCACCTCGAGAGAGTTGCAGAAAATGGTCGGCCAGCCGAGTTTTTTCATCAGCGGTTGTGCAAATTCCTCAAAGGTATCGCTCAAAATGATGGCCTGCGTCTCAGATCTCAGCTTGTCGAGGAATTCTTTCGCCCCCGGCAGCGGGTCGATGCGCGCGATAGTCTCCTGAATTTCCTTGAGTCCCAGGCCGTGCTCGCGGAGCACGCCCAGGCGCCATTTCATCAGCTTGTCGTAGTCCGGCTCGTCGCGCGTGGTGCGCGTCAGCTCGGGAATGCCGCTCTCGCGGGCAAATTCGATCCAAATTTCGGGGACGAGCACGCCCTCCATATCAAGGCAGGTAGTATACATGTTTATTCTCCTTTATCACTTTTCCGCCGCGGCCTTGCCGAGCACGTAGTCGAGCATCTCGCCGCGGTCGATCACGTCGCGGTGACGCACCGCGCGGGAGCGTAGGTCGGCAAGATTCTTCGGCACGGGCACGCCCGTGACCTTGTGGAGCTGCTCCATCACGTCGAACTCGTCGCCCTCGGCCTTTTCACCGATGCCCTCGAGCACGGCGGCGGGGAATTTATAAGGAGAGGCAGTGGAGAGCACGACGACGGCATTGTGCTCGGGGTTTGCCTGCTTGTACTGCTGCGCCACGTCCCAGGCGACCGCCGTGTGCGTGTCGCAGAGGTAATGGTCGTCCTTCCAGACCTTGCCGATGGCGGTTTTCGCACCCTCGTCGTCGCAGAAGCCTGCCCAGAAGAGCTCGTGCAGCTTTTCGAGCATGTCCGCGGGCACCTCGTACTCACCGTTTTCGCTGAGCTGCTTCATTAAATCCGCGATGAGCTTGTCGTCGCCGGAGAGGAGATAGAGCAGGCGCTCCAAGTTACTGGAGACGAGAATGTCCATCGAGGGGGACACTGTCTTGTAGAAGGGGCGGCGGCGGTCATAGCGGCCCGTGCGCAGGAAGTCGGTCAGCACATTGTTGGCGTTGGACGCGCACACGAGCTTGCCGACGGGAAGGCCCATCTCCTTGGCAAAGTAGCCCGCGAGGATATCGCCGAAGTTGCCGGTCGGCACGACGTAGTCGACCTTGTCGCCCGGCTGGATGCGGCCCGCCTGCACGAGGTCGGCGTACGCTCTATAATAATAGACGACCTGCGGGGCGAGGCGGCCGATGTTGATGGAGTTGGCCGAGGACAGGCGAACGCCCTTACCCTCGAGCAGCTGATCCTTGCTGACGGCGGAGAAGATTTTCTTCACGCCGGTCTGCGCATCGTCGAAGTTGCCGCGTACCGCGCACACGCAGACGTTTTCGCCCGCCTGCGTCGCCATCTGCGCCTGCTGCACGGCGCTCACGCCGCCGTGGGGGTAGAAGACGATGATCTTCGTGCCCGGCACATCGCAGAAGCCCTCCATCGCCGCCTTGCCGGTGTCGCCGGACGTGGCGGTCAGGATCATGATCTCGTCGTCCACACCGAGCTTTTCTTTCGACGCGGTCATCAGGCGCGGCAGCATCGAGAGCGCCACATCCTTAAAAGCGCTCGTCGGCCCACGGAAAAGCTCGAGGATGAAGTCCTCACCGACAGGGACGGTCGGGGTCAGGTGGTCGGTCTCAAACTTGCCGGTATAGCCGTCGTGGACGAGTTTTGCCATCTCCGCTTCTGAAAAGTCGGGCAGGAGCTTGGATAAGATCTTCGTCGACATGGACATCGTGTCCATATTTAATACAGTAGTATAGTCGAACTTGACCTCGTCAAACGACGGCATCGTGTAAAGGCCGCCGTCGGGGGCAAGGCCGTTTAAGATGGCCTGCGCGCTGCTGGCCTTTAAATTTTTGTCACGGGTGCTCTGATACTGCATGGATGTTTCCTCCTGTATCTCACGGGAAAAGTTTTTTTGTTTTCCCTATTGTATTTTCACAAACGCTATGTTATATTGTTTCCATCAAAAAGTCAAGTGTTTTTCTTCCGCGGACAGTTTCGGCGTAAGTCACAAATTCGTCCGCACTTGACGGAGTATCCAAAAAAGAAAGAAGGTCATTCCCCGTGAATATTGCGCTGCTGGGCTTCGGCACCGTCGGTTCCCATTTTTATAAGCTGTGCGAGGGGCGAACCGATCTGCATGTTGCAGCTGTTCTCTCCCGCCGTCCCCGCCCGGAGCTCACATGCACCGTGACCGCCGATTACGACGAGATCGTGCGTGATCCCTCGACTGATATTGTGGTGGAAGTCATGGGCGGCATCGAGCCGGCGTACAGCTACCTCTGCGCGGCCATGCGTGCGGGCAAGCACGTCGTCACCGCGAACAAGCAGCTCATGTGCGCCCACTTTGAAGAGCTCACCTCCCTTGCAAAAGAAAAAGGCGTGGCGCTGCGCTGCACTGCCGCCGCGGGCGGCGGCATCCCCTGGCTCACCTCCCTCTCCCGCGCGTCTGAGCTTGATGAGATCAAGGCTGTCGAGGGCATTCTGAACGGCACAACGAATTACATGCTTTCTGCCATGACGAATTCCGGCGCGGATTACGCGCCCGCGCTGCAAAAGGCGCAGGAGCTCGGCTACGCCGAGGCCGACCCCACCGCGGATGTCGAGGGTCTGGACGCACGCCGCAAGATCGTCCTCTCCGCCGACCTTGCCTTCGGCGTGAACATCAGGGAAGAGGACATCCCCTGTGTCGGTATCTCGTCCATCACCGCGGGCGACATCGCCAAGGCGAAGGACGAGGGCCTGACCTACAAGCTCATTGCCCGAGCGGAGAAAAACGGCCGTGCCGTGGCCGCGTTCGTCTGCCCGACGCTTTTCCCCTCCTCCGCGCCCGAGGCGCACACCGACGGCACCGGCAACCTCGTCACGCTGTTCGCATCGCGTTTTGGCAAGCAGAGCTTTTCCGGCGCGGGCGCAGGCGGCTACCCGACCGGCTCGAACGTGCTGCGCGACTGTCTCGACGTCGCCGACGGCTGCCGCAGCTTCTATGCTGACTCCTTCACCCCCTGCTCGGTGAACCTCTCCGGCACGCAGTGCAAGTGGCTGTTCCGCTGCATGGGCGAATACTTTACCCGCGAGTGCAGCGCCCGCGAGGCGTTCGACGCCTATGAATCTTACCGAAAGGACGACCCGCACGCGCTGCTTGCGCGCTACGCGGCCGAAGAGGAATAAACTCCATGCTCAAAGTTTTGAAATTCGGCGGTTCGTCGCTTGCCGACGCCCGCCAGTTCGCCAAGGTCAAGTCCATCGTGGAAGCCGACCCCGCCCGCCGCGTGGTCATCGTCTCCGCGCCGGGCAAGCGCTTCTCCGGCGACCATAAGATCACCGATCTTCTCTATCTCTGCGCCGCGCACATCAAATACGGCGTTTCGTGCGAGGACATCTTCGCCATGATCCGTGACCGCTACAACGAGATCATCGCCGAGTGCGGCCTGAAGATCAGCCTCGACAAGGAATTTGACGCGCTGTGGGACAGGATGAAAAATGGCATCAGCCAGGATGAGCTCGCCTCGCGCGGCGAATACTTCTCCGCACGGCTGATGGCCGAATACCTCGGCTATGAGTTCGTCGACGCGGCCCGCTGGATCAAGTTCAAGTTCGACGGCACCGTCGATCAGGACGCATCCTACGCGGCGCTGCGCTCCCTCGCCGGGGACCGCAAGGTCGTCATCCCCGGTTTCTATGGCGTGATGCCCGACGGGCACATCCGCACGTTCTCCCGCGGCGGCAGCGACATCACCGGCGCGCTCGCGGCAGCGGCGCTCGGCGCGGACGTGTATGAGAACTGGACAGACGTCTCCGGCATCCTGATGGCCGACCCGCGCATCGTCGACGATCCCGAGCCCATCCGCCGCGTGACCTACAGCGAGCTGCGCGAGCTGAGCTACATCGGCGCGCAGGTCCTGCACGAGGGCACGATCTTCCCCGTGCGCGAGAAAAACATTCCGCTCAACATCCGCAATACCAACGCGCCCGACCATCCCGGTACGATGATCTTGGAGTCCATCGGCGACGAGATGGAAGAGGGCGGCTTCATCACCGGCATCGCCGGCAAGAAGGGCTTTTCCATCATCACCATCGCCAAGACCGGCATGTCGAGCGAACCGGGCTCTCTCCTGAAAATTCTCAACGTGCTCGCCAAGCACGAGGTCAACGTCGAGTACCTCCCGTCCGGCATCGACAACGTCTCGCTCGTCGTCTCGTCCGACAAGGTGTCCCGCTCGCTCTACGAAATGCTGGGCGAGCTGCAAAAAGAGGTGCAGCCGAATAAGATAACCGTAACGGAGCACATCGCCATTGTCGCCGCCGTCGGCCGCAAGATGGCGTACCGTCCCGGCGTTTCCGGTAAGATTTTCGCCAAGCTCGGCGAAAACGGCGTGAACATCCGCATGATCACGCAGGGCCCCGAAGAGCTCAACATCATCGTGGGCGTGGAAGAAAAAGATTTCGAACAGGCCATCCGTGTCCTGTACAATAGTTTTGTGAAGGAGAATGTAGTATGAAACAGGTCAATGTCGGCATTCTCGGCGCCACCGGCGCCGTCGGTCAGGAAATGATCAAAATTCTCGAAGAGCGCAACTTCCCCGTTGCGTCCCTTCGTCCCATCGCAAGCGCCAGAAGCGCGGGCAGCAAAATCATGTTCCGCGGTCAGGAGTGCACCATCGTCGAGGCGTCTGACGACGCGTTTGAGGGCCTTGATATCGTCCTCGGCGCGGCCGAGAACGACATCGCCGAGCGTTTTGCCCCCTCGATCGTCAAGGCGGGCGCGGTGTTCGTCGACAATTCGAGCGCGTTCCGCCTCGACCCCAACGTCCCCCTTGTCATCCCCGAGATCAACCCCGAGGACGTGAAGTGGCACAAGGGCATCATCTCGAACCCCAACTGCACCACCATCGTGACCCTCGTGGCCATCAACGCCCTCGCCAAGGAGAGCCCCATCGAGACGATCATCGCCTCTTCCTACCAGGCCGTCAGCGGCGCGGGCAAGGGCGGCATCGACGAACTCAACAATGAGGTCAAGGCCCTTTCTGAGGGCAAACACCTTGAGCCCAAGGTCTTCCAGTATCAGATCGCGTACAACATCATCCCCCAGATCGGCGGCGAGGCCTTTGAGGGCTACACCAGCGAGGAGATGAAGATGCAGAACGAGGGCCGCAAGATCCTCCACCTGCCCGAGATGAAGGTCAGCTGCACCTGTGCGCGCGTGCCCGTCATCCGCAGCCACAGCGTATCCGTCGTGCTGCGCACGAAGGAGAAGATCAGCGTCGAGTGTGCCAAGGAGCTCATCGCAAACGCCCCGGGCTGCAAGCTCGTCGACGATCTCAAGAACAAGGTCTACCCCATGCCGCTCGACACGTCCGATCAGGACATCGTCTATGTCGGCCGCATTCGTGAGGACCTGACTGACGAGCGCGGTCTGAACCTCTGGTGCTGCGGCGACCAGGTCCGCAAGGGCGCTGCCACCAACACCATCCAGATCGCGGAGCTGCTGCTCAAGTAAGGCTTTTTTAGCCACAGATCGTTCCCCGTTTTCTGCCGCATAGCGGCGGAAAACGGGGAATTTTTTCGTTTCTGCACAGAAACGCCGATTTTGGCCCGCATTTTGCTATAAACCGCTCATAAAGTGGTACAGGCACGTCATAAGCTGAACGTTAAGAGAGCTATTCTCTGATCCTTTGGCTGTTTTGTCAATGATCGGTGCACATTTCTTGTGTGTTTTCCCCATTTTTACCACAAACGGCAAGTTTCATTTGACTTTGCCCGCTGTGGGGACTATGCTGTAAGCAAGGATTGGAAACGTTACCGGTAAGGTTTCCGGAATCATCGCAGGGGGCGCGTCGGCATGACCATCAAGGATATTGCAAAGCTCGCAGACGTGAGCGTCAGCACCGTCTCCCGCGTGCTCAACGACCGTCCGGACGTGAGTGAGGATTCCCGCAGACGGGTCCGCGCCGTCATCGAGGCGCACCGGTATGTGCCGAACAACAGCGCCCGCGACCTCGTCAAGATCCGCTCTGACGCGGTCGGCCTTGTGGTGCGCGGTGTGCAGAACCCTTTCTACACCGACATCATCCACGCCATCGAGCAGAAGCTCGACACCTCGGGCTACACGATGGTCATGCGCCAGATCCCATCGGGCGACGACGAGATTCAGTGCGGTGCGGTGATGGAAAAGGAAAAGCGCCTGCGCGGCATTATCTTCCTCGGCGGGCGCAGCGACTATTCGCCCGAAGAGGTTTCGCTTCTCGGCGTGCCCTATGTCTGCTGCTCCTACACCAACTCCTACGGCACGCTTCCGCCGGAATCGTACTCCTCCGTCTCCATCGCCGACGAGCAGGAGGCCTACCGCGCGGTCAGCGAGCTTTACAAAAACGGTCACCGCCGCATCGCCGTGCTGTCCGCCGCTCCCGACGACAGTTCGATCTCCCAGCTCCGTTACCTTGGCTATCAGCGCGCGCTGCGCGACTTCGGCTTAACAGAGCATCCGGAAGACCTGATCTGCGCCGAAGATTTCACCATTGCCAACGCCTATGCCGCCATGCAAAAGCGTCTGCGCTCCCGCGCCGATTTTACGGCTGTCTTCGCCATTGCGGACGACATGGCCATTGGCGCGATGCGCGCCCTGCGCGAAAGCGGCCGCTCCATCCCCGAGGACTGCTCCGTCATCGCCATCGACGGCATCAGCGTCTCGGAATACATTCATCCCATGCTCACCACCCTCTGCCAGCCCATGACCGCCATGGGAGAGGCGAGCGTCGAGATCCTGCTCGACATCATTGAGGGGCGCGGCGTTCATCGCCATGTCACTCTGCCGACCGCGCTGCGCGAGGGTGCGTCCGTGCGGCAGCTCAAGCACTGATTTTCCCGCGGGAACCGCGTGAAAATAAATTTGAAAAGGAGTATTGATGAAATGAAAAAGTATCTTGCAATGATCCTTGCTCTTGTCATGGCGCTTTCTCTCGTCGCCTGCGGCGATAAGAAGGATGACTCCACTGACAACAGCGACGGCGATACTGCCTCCGGCCGCGTCTACTGGCTGAACTTCAAGCCCGAAGCCGACGAGGCCCTGCAGAAGGTCGCCGCCATGTACACCGAGAAGACCGGCGTGCCCGTCACCGTCGTGACCGCCGCTTCCGGCACCTACAACGAGACCCTGACTGCCGAGATGGACAAGTCCGCTCCCCCGACGCTGTTCGTCGTGGGCAACCAGGCCGCTGTCGACACCTGGGGCGACTACTGCTATGACCTGAGCGGCACCGCCGTTGCCAACGAGCTCAACACCGACGCCTACAACCTCTATGACGCCGACGGCAAGCTCTGCTCCATCGGCTACTGCTACGAGTGCTACGGCATCATCGTCAACGAAGATCTGCTCGAAAAGGCCGGCTACACGCTTGGCGACATCACGAACTTTGAGACTCTCAAGGCCGTCGCTGAGGACATCCACGCTCGTGCTTCCGAGCTCGGCTTCGACGCCTTCACCTCCTCTTCCATGAGCGACGATTCCAGCTGGCGCTTCACCGGCCACCTCGCGAACCTCGAGTATTACTACGAGTCCGTGGACGATCCCGACGCCTGGAAGGAATGCCCGTCTTCCATCAAGGGTACCTACATGCAGAACTACAAGAACCTGTGGGATCTGTACATCAACAACAGCGCCGTGAATCCTGCTGATCTCGCTGCCGGCGGCTTTGACGCGGCGGACGAGTTCGGCAAGGAGCAGGCCGTGTTCTATCAGAACGGCTCCTGGGAGTGGGCCAAGCTCACCGGTACCGGCGACGGTCAGTACGGTCTTGACAACCTGTCCATGATCCCGTTCTACTGCGGTGTTGCGGGCGAAGAGAACGCGGGTCTCAACTGCGGCACCGAGAACTGCTGGGCTGTCAACGCCAAGGCTTCCGAGGAAGACATTCAGGCCACGCTCGAATTCATGAACTGGATGGTCACCGATCCCGAGGTCTCCCGTATGCTGGTCGATGAATTCGCCGCCATGCCCTATAAGCAGGCTGCCGAATCCACCAACGGCTTCCTCGCCGACGCCAACGACTACACCACCAACGGCAACTACATCATGCCCTGGGTCACCAACTTCCAGCCGAACGTTGATGCTTACCGCGCTGCGCTCGTCTCCGCGATGAACCAGTACGACGCCGACCAGAGCGATGCCAACTGGGAGCTCGTCAAGACCGCGTTTGTCGACGGCTGGGCCACGCAGTACGCTGCCGCCAACGGCTAAGCCGCTTTTAAAAAAGCAAGCGCATCTGAAAAGCACAAATGAGAGGGGCGGGCGATTTCGCCCGTCCCTCCCTGCATATCACGGCGAGCGCCGCATGAAGCGCCCGCCGTGCAGAAACAAAAGCAATATTCTATCTTTGGCTGGGAGTTGATCGAATTGAAACATAAGCACAGCAACGCTGCGGTCAACAGCTCGATGATCCGCCGCCCGATCCGCCGCTGGTTCCCGCTCTTTATGGGGCCGATGGTCTGCGCGTTCATCATCGGCTTTGTCTATCCGTTCTGCAAGGGCATCTATCTCTCCTTCTGCAAATTCAAGGTCACGAGCGACGCGCATTTTGTCGGCCTTGAAAACTACCGCCGCGCGTTCCAGGACGCGAGCTTTGTGCATTCGTTCTGGTTCACGGCGCTGTTTGCCGTCATATCGCTCGTGCTCATCAACGTGCTGGCCTTTGCGGTGGCCTACGCGCTCACGCAGGGCATCAAGGGCAGCAACCTGTACCGCACGGTGTTCTTCATGCCGAACCTCATCGGCGGCATCGTGCTCGGCTACATCTGGTCGATGATCTTCGACGGCATCCTCTCGCGCTACGGCACGTCGATCCTGCTCAACACGAAGCTCGGCTTCTGGGGTCTCATCATCCTGATGTGCTGGCAGCAGATCGGCTACATGATGATCATTTACATCGCGGGCCTGCAAGCCGTGCCCGAGGACATGCTCGAGGCCGCGAAGATCGACGGCGCGAGCCGCTGGCAGACGCTTTGGAAAGTCACGATCCCGAATGTGATGCCCTCCATCACCATCTGCACGTTCCTCTCTCTTACGAATGGCTTCAAGCTCTTCGACCAGAACCTCGCCCTCACGGGCGGCCAGCCCTATACCATCCTGTCCGACGGCAGCTCGATCAAGACGACCGAAATGCTCGCGCTGAACATCCTCAACACGTTCTACGGGCAGAATGCCAACTCGCGCGGCACCGCGCAGGCCAAGGCCGTGCTGTTCTTCATCCTCGTCGCGACCATCGGTCTTCTCCAGCTCAGTGCCAACCGCAAAAAGGAGGTGCAGCAGTAATGAACAAGCACTCTCTTTCCGCAGAAGCCCGCCGCAAGACGATCCTCTCCATCGTGCTCGGCGTCATCTGCGTCATCTATGTGCTGCCGGTCCTCACGGTGGTCATCAACTCCTTCAAGCTCAACACCTATGTCAAGACCGACACGTTCGCCCTCCCGAACGCGGAGAGCTTTGCCGGCTGGGCGAACTTCATCAAGGGCCTGACGTTCGGCAACTACCCGTTCTTAAAATCCGCCGGCTACAGCTTATTTATCACCATCGTCTCGACCGCGCTGATTTTGCTCTGCACGTCGATGGCCGCGTGGTACATCGCGCGTGTGGACAGCAAATTCTGCCGCATGGTCTATTATCTCTGCGTCTTTTCGATGGTCGTGCCGTTCCAGATGGTGATGTTCACACTGTCGAAGACGGCCGATACCCTCAAGCTCAATACCCCCTGGACCATCCCCATCATCTACCTCGGCTTTGGCGCGGGGCTTGCGATTTTCATGTTTGTCGGCTTTGTCAAATCCATCCCGCTTGAAATTGAGGAGGCGGCCGCCATCGACGGCTGCGGCCCGCTGCGCACGTACTTCTCCGTCGTGCTGCCGATGCTGCGGCCCACGATGATCTCTGTCGGCATTCTCGAGATCATGTGGGTGTGGAACGACTATCTGCTGCCCTATCTCGTGCTCGACCGCACGAAGTACTTGACCATCCCTATCCACATCCAGTACCTCAAGGGCAGCTACGGCACCGTCGACCTCGGCGCGACGATGGCGCTGATCCTGCTGAGCATCATCCCTGTCATCGTGTTCTACCTGCTGTGCCAGAAGTACATCATCAAGGGCGTGGCCGCAGGCGCGGTAAAGGGTTAACGCCTTTCATCCTTCATTTTCCAGAAAGAAGTGGTTCCATTGATCGAACGTTCCTCCGGCATTCTGATGCCGATCTCGTCCCTTCCCTCGCCCCACGGCATCGGCACGATGGGCAAGGCCGCCTATGACTTTGCCGACTTTCTCGCCGCCGCGGGGCAGAAATACTGGCAGCTCTTGCCGCTCGGCCCGACGAGCTACGGCGACTCGCCGTATCTGTTTCAACTTAATGGACTCTTCTGAACTTTTCTTGAATTT
>OHAH01002089.1_pt1 | contig 11073 bp, 4 predicted proteins | sample 1577071 | NCBI WGS metagenome assembly OHAH01 (sample SAMEA3541520, study PRJEB24748) | human gut metagenome | biome: human gut; feature: human-associated habitat; material: faeces | place: China | collected 2012 | reverse complement strand
GGAGTGCCACCGGAGATCGACAATCTCCAGAATCTTTCGCCGGAGATCTGTGAGAACTGGTATCACATTTTTGAGGAGGGAAAATATGTCCAGATACCGGATATTGAGGAGATGCGCCTGAGCGATCCGTTTCAATATGAAAATCTGAAGCGGCAGAAGATCCATTCCATTGTTGCCATGCCAATTTATGATGCGGAAAAAGTCATTGCTTTTTACGGAGTTGACAATCCGCCGGCATTTTCATTGGAATATACGTCGGATATGCTTCAGATCATGGGTTCTTTTCTCAAGTCCTGCATCAGACGCAGGAATCTGATGAGGCGTCTGGAAGATCTAAGCTATAAGGATGCGCTGACTCAGCTTGGAAACCGCTTTGCGATGGACAAGTATGTGAGACAGATCGATCCGGAGCAGAGCGTTGGCGTAGTTTATTGTGACGTTACTGGTTTAAAGGGTGTGAATGACACACTGGGACATAAGGCAGGGGATGACCTGATCCTTAGAGCCGGTGCATGTCTGGAGCAAGTGTTTGGCGATTACGGCGTATTCCGTATCGGGGGAGATGAGCTGCTTGTATTGTGCGCGCAGATCGATCAGGACACGTTGGCGGAACGCATAAGGCAGTTAGAGTGTCTGACAGCTGAGAAGGACGTAAATATCGCAGTGGGAGTGACCTGGCAGGACAGGGCGGACACACATCTGGATGAACTTCTGCAGGAAGCTGAGAAGCGCATGTATGAGGATAAGGCAGAATACTATAAGAAAACAGGGATTGAGCGGAGAGGTGCAGACAAAAAAGGCTGAATCTGCTCTCACTAAATGAGAATAGATAAAAAAGTGATAATAATTTTGTCTGAAAACGGTATTTTCCTAGGCGAAATGTAAAAAATTTTAAAATAGAAATAAAATGATTGTGATTTTGTCATGAGGTACAGTATAATAAGAAATGTCGGTTAAATGTAAAAATCATGTAAAAAGTTTGTAAATAAAATTGCAGACAGGGATACGTTAGGATGTATAACGTAGTTAGGAGTACAAATGACAACATTTACTATTATTTTATCGCTGCTCAGCGGAGTGGCACTGTTCCTTTTTGGTATGTCCCTGATGGGAGACGGACTGAAGAAAGTAGCGGGTAATAAGCTGGAGCTGGTTCTTTATAAGCTGACGAACACACCGTTGAAAGGAGTGCTGCTTGGAACTGCTGTGACAGCGATCATCCAGTCCTCCTCCGCAACGACTGTTATGGTTGTCGGCTTCGTAAATTCCGGAATGATGAAGGTTGCGCAGGCGATCGGTATCATCATGGGAGCCAACATCGGAACGAGTGTGACAGGCTGGATTTTGTGTCTGTCGTACATTGACGGTTCGAACGGGATTGCACAGCTGTTGTCCACAGCGACCATCTCAGCGATCGTGGCGATCATTGGTATTATCTTTAAAATGTTTGTAAAAAAATCCGGCTTTAAAAATGTCGGTGACATTATGCTTGGGTTCTCCATCCTGATGGTGGGGATGCAGACCATGAGTGGGGCAGTTGCACCATTAAAAGATAACGAGCATTTTGTGAATGTATTGACAATGTTTAAGAATCCGGCGGCAGGTATACTGGCAGGTATTTTATTTACGGCGGTATTACAGAGTGCATCTGCCTCAGTCGGTATTCTTCAGGCGTTGTCCATGAGTGGAACGATCACTTTTGCAGCGGCGCTTCCTATTACCATGGGTATTGGTGTCGGCGCAGCCTGTCCGGTTCTGCTCTCCTCGATCGGAACGAACAAAAATGGTAAGAGAACAGCCCTGATCTATCTGTTTAACGATCTGTTCGGCATGCTGTTCTGGTCAATTGTATTCTATTCTGTCAATGCAGTGGTGCATTTCCCGTTTATGAATGCAACCATGAGCCCGGTACTGATCGCAATGTTAAACACGGTTTTCCGTGCGGCAACGATTTTAGTACTTCTTCCATTTATCAAATGGATTGAAAAAATTGTTTATCTTGTTGTAAAAGATTCGCCGGAGGACGAGGAGGATCAGGCAGACTTCGATCTGCTCGAGGAGCGTTTCCTTGCTTACCCGGATCTTGCGATCACACAGAGCCATCTTGCGATGAACGGCATGGCAAAGAAGGCAAGAAAGAATATTTTACGCGCGTTAAGCCTGTTCCTTGTGTATTCGACAGAAAAGTTTAATAAGGTACAGGAAAAGGAAACGCTGATCGATAAATATGAGGATAAGCTGGGAACCTATCTGATGCAGATGTCCACGCATGAGATGAATGGAAGCCAGGCGAAGCAGGTATCCAAGTTTTTGCATACAGTGAGTGATTTCGAACGTCTAGGCGATCATGCGGTGAATATCTCAGAGGTTGCGGCGGAGCTGAACGAGAAGAAAATTGCATTTTCGGATGAGGCACAGTATGAGCTGGATGTGCTGGAGAATGCAGTAAAAGAGTGTGTCAGTCTTGCGGTGGATGCATTCTGTGCGGACGACCTTGAGATGGCGGCAAAAGTAGAACCACTCCGCGAACTGATCGGTATCCTCTGCGATGAACTGAAACTGCGTCATATCGCAAGACTCCGCACCGGAAAATGTGAGATGAAGCAGGGATTTGCGTTTAATGATCTGCTGACGAACCTGGAACGAATCGCAGCACACTGCTCGAACATCGCAGTTGCCATGATCGAGCTTGAGGCAGCAGACTTTGATACCCATGAGTATTTAAAGAGTGTCCGCGAGTTAAAGAATGACACTTACATGGCATACTTTGATGAGTATGAAAGAAAATATGACATCAATGGTTACCGGAAGAAAAAAACAAAAGCACAGAAATAGAGATCAGTGATTACGGCTGTCGTACTGAAAGGAGAAATTCCCGGATTGTATGGCAGCTTTTTTGTTCCATTCTTTTGGAGAAATTTTCTGATGGAAAACATCATAAGCCGGGAACTTTATTCTAGTCAAAAAAGATAGAATGATGTACTATGAAAAGGAACAGAAAACGAAAATTAGAATTTGAAAAAAGTTAGGGAAAAACATGTCGCTGCAATTTATTTTCGGAAATTCAGGAAGTGGAAAATCATCCTATTTATATAGGAACATACTAAAAGAGGCGGCAGAGCATCCGGAGAAAAATTATCTGGTGCTTGTGCCGGAGCAGTTCACCATGCAGACACAGCGCGAGCTTGTGCGGCTTGAAAAGTCACATGCTATCATGAACGTGGATGTGTTAAGTTTTGCGCGCCTTGCATACCGTGTGTTTGACGAGCTTGGGAAACAGAACCTGCGCGTGTTGGAGGAGACCGGAAAGAATCTGGTGCTCCGCAAGCTTGCAGGGGAGCAGAAGAAAAACTTAAGTGTGCTGGGCGGTAACTTAAACCGGATGGGGTACATCAGTGAGGTGAAATCCCTCATTTCCGAGCTGACGCAGTATAACGTGTCACCAGAAAAATTGGATACATTTTTGGAGACGGAGGATGTCGGGGAGACATTGCGCCTGAAAATGCAGGATATCTCGGTCATGTATCACAGTTTTTCTGAATATCTGCAAGGGCAGTATATCACCTCTGAGGAAGTGTTATCGCTATTGTGCGATGCCGCAGAGGATTCGAATATTATAAAAGACAGCGTGATTGTGTTTGACGAATTTACCGGTTTTACACCGATACAGAATCAGCTTCTTAGAAAACTTTTAGTGTTATCAGAGCGTATCATTGTCTCCGTGACGATGGATGCAGGCGAGGATTTTTACCATTGCAGGGGCGAGCAGGAACTTTTTTCCATGAGTAAAAAGACGGTTTCGGTTCTGATGAAAATGGCAGAGGAACTTCATGTCACGGTGGAGGAGCCTGTTGTGTTATCCGATGGAAAAAATCACAGATATAAAAATGCTCCATCCCTGTACTTCATGGAGCAGAATCTGTTTCGACCGTATTATCATAAATGGCGGCAGAAGGAGGATGAACTGCGGATCGTGAGCCTTAAAAATCCGAGGGAAGAGCTTCACTTTGTGGCGCGTGAGATCACGAAATTTGTGCGTGAGAAACAGTACTGTTATAAGGATATCGCAGTGGTGACCGGGGACGTCAGTCTTTACGACAACTATGTGGATGAGATTTTTGCAGCGTATGATATTCCGTACTTTCTCGACCAGACGAGAACCATTCTGTTTCATCCTTTTATCGAGTTTATCCGTGCGGTGCTTGAGGTGGTGGAACTTGATTTCTCTTATGAGAGCGTGTTCCGTTTTCTGCGCTGCGGTCTGACCGATATCACAGAGCAGCAGATCGATCTGCTGGAAAACTATGTGCTTGCCAAAGGGATACGCGGCAGAAAAAAATGGGAAAAACAGTGGACGTTTGTGTTCGATGATACCGAAAAAGAGCACCTCACAGAAATGAATGAGGTGCGGGAAAAGATTTATGGCTTCTTTGCACCGTTATCGGAAGCGTTCACACAGGGAAAGACTGTGCGTGACGAGACCACTGTGTTGTATGAATTAATTGAAAAATTAGAAATAGAACAAAAATTAAAACAAAAAGAACTGGAATTTGAACGGCAGGGCAATCAGGTCAAGGCGAAAGAGTACGCCCAGATTTACAAAATTGTCATGGATCTGTTTGATAAGGTTGTGGACTTCCTGGGAGACGAAGTGCTTCCGGTCAAAGAGTATGCGGATATTTTAGACGCCGGATTTGAGGCTGCAAGAGTCGGCGTGATCCCGCCGGGAAATGATAAAGTGACGATCGGTGACATCGAGCGAACCAGATTGAACCATATCAAAATCTTATTTTTCATCGGTGTCAATGACGGTGTTGTGCCGAAAGCGGGCAATGCCGGAGGTATCATCTCGCAGTTTGAACGTGAGAAAATGGTGGCATGTCATCTGGAACTTGCACCGGGTGCGCGTGAAAAAGTGTTCATCCAGCGCTTTTATCTATATCTGAATGTGACGAAGCCATCTGATTTTTTATATGTGACTTTTTCAAAAGTGAATGCGGACGGAAAAGCACTTAGAAGGTCGTATTTTGTTGGAACGCTCTTAAAAATGTTCCCAGAGAAAACGGTGGAGGAAATCGAGGAGACAACTTCTGCGGACTGCATCATGACGCCGAAGAGCAGCATGGCGTTTTTCCTGGAGGGACTGCAGGATGATGACAGGGCATCTGATTTTTCTCAGGTAGAAAAAAGAAAATTATGGAATGCTCTCTCAAAATTCTACCTCACAGATTCCGAGTGGAAGCCGGAAACGGAAAAACTTTTAAAAACTGCCTACGAAGTGCACAGCGATGAGCCAATCAGCCACGCAGTGACGCAGGCACTTTATGGAACCGTGTTGGAGAACAGCGTCACAAGACTGGAGCGTTTTGCGGCGTGTGCCTACGCGCATTATCTGAATTACGGTTTACGCCTAAAGGAGCGTCAGCTTTTAGAGTTTGCAAGCGTGGACATGGGAAATATTTACCATGATGCGCTTGAACATTTTTCCAGACGTGTGGAAAAATCAGAGTACACCTGGTTTAACATCCCGGAGGATGTGCAGGAGACATTTATAGAGGAGAGCATGAATGACGCGATTGCCGGGTGCAAAAATGCCGGAGCGTTTGAGAACGTGAGAAACCGTTACCTGACCGGTCGGATGCGCCAGACCATCAAGCGCACGGTGTGGGCACTTACCACCCAGATCCAGAAGGGAAAATTTGTGCCGAGTGATTTTGAGGTGTCCTTTTCGCGGGCAGATAAATTGGACGCCATCCGTTTTCAGCTGAGTGATGAGAAAAAAATGAACCTGCTCGGCAGGATTGACCGTGTGGACACTTACGAGACGTCGGATAAAGTTTATGTGAAGATTATTGATTATAAATCGGGAAACACGAGTTTTTCACTCGTCAATCTGTATCACGGACTACAATTACAGCTTGTGGTCTATATGAATGCGGCATTAGAATTAGAGGAAAAACGCCATCCGGGCAAAAAAGCGGAACCGGCGGGTATTTTCTACTATCACATTCAAAATCCGATAGTAGACGGACTTGGAAATGAGACAGAGGCAGAAATACGAAACAGCGTTTTGGAGCAGTTAAAATTAAATGGTCTGGTGAACGATAATCCGGAAATCTATGAGGCGATGGATTCAGATTTTGCCGGAAATTCTTCGGTCATCCCAATCGGAAAAAAAACGGACGGAAGCTTAAAAGCAACTTCCAAGGTTGCCAGTACTTACGATTTTTCTGTGATGTCTGATTATGTACAGGAGAAAATCAAAGAGACCGGGAAAAAAATCTTTGCCGGAGATATTTCGATTCATCCATACTCGCTGGACGGAAAAAGTGGCTGTGATTACTGTCCATACCATACCGTCTGCGGTTTTGACACCCGGATGCCGGGTTATTCCTATCATAAACTGGAAAAATTTGACAGCGCGGACGAGATATTAAAGCGTATGGAAAACGAAAAGCAGGAACAGTAAATAACAGGAGTGAGAAATATGGGAGTTTCATGGACCACAGAGCAGCAGCAGGTCATTGACTTAAGAAATCGAAATATATTGGTATCTGCGGCAGCAGGTTCTGGAAAGACCGCTGTTTTAGTAGAGCGGATCGTGAAAATCATAACAGACAAAAATCATCCGGTCGACATTGACCATCTGCTGATCGTGACGTTTACCAATGCGGCAGCGGCAGAGATGCGGGAGCGGATCGGAAATGCGATTGAGAAAGCGTTAGACGAACAGCCGGGGAATGAGCATCTGTTAAGGCAGCTGACCCTGATTCACAATGCACAGATCACGACCATCGACAGCTTCTGTCTGTATGTGGTGCGCAATCATTTTCATGAGATCGATCTGGAACCGAATTTCCGTATCGGGGATGAGGGTGAGTTAAAATTACTGCGCGAGGATGTTCTTGGCAGAGTTTTGGAACAAAATTATGAGGAGCCTTCGGAAGCATTTTCCGATTTTGTGGAGGGCTATGCTTCGGGAAGAACCGATGTTGCATTAAATGAGATGATCCTTCAGTTATATGAGTTTTCCAGAAGTTATCCGTGGCCGGAAAAATGGCTGGATTCGTTTGTGGGAGCCTACCGCATCGAAACCAGGGAGGAGTTAGACCGCGCAGAATGGCTTGCTCCGCTCACGGAAAATATCTGTTTTGTCTTAAAAGACTGTGAACAGCTCTTAAAGCAGGCGCTTGCAATTACACAGCAGGATGACGGACCGGATATGTACGAGAAAGCAGTGCAGAGTGATCTGGAAAAATATGAGGGTTTGTCAAGACTAACCTCTTTCTGTGAACTGTCCGGGGCGCTTTCCGATATCAAATACGACAGACTTGCGAGCAGCAGAGGGTTTGAGGGAGATCCTGATAAATTAGAGCTGGTGAAAAGTCTCAGGGAGCAGGCAAAGGATGTGGTGAAAAAACTCTGCAAACAATATTTTTTCTGTTCGCCGGAGATGATGATCGAGCAGTTAGAGCGCACGGAGCCGATGTTAGAGGAGGTTGTCCGTCTCACAAAGCAGTTTGCAGATGAGTTTGCAGCCGCAAAACGCCGGAAAAATCTGGTGGATTTCCATGATGTGGAACATTTTGCATTGCAGATCCTTGTGGATGAGGAGACGGAGAAGGCGAAAAAGACTGCGGAAGAGTTCCGGGATACCTTTGAGGAGATCATGATCGACGAGTATCAGGACAGCAACGAAGTGCAGGAGACACTGCTTCGCTCCATTTCCAGAGAGGAGCGTGGGGAAAATAATATTTTCATGGTCGGGGATGTAAAGCAGAGTATTTACCGGTTCCGTCTCGCAAGACCGGAACTTTTCATGAAAAAATACGATTCCTATTCGCTGGAAGAGAGCACCACGCAGCGTATCGACCTGCACAAAAACTTCCGAAGCAGAGAGGAAGTCTTGACCTGCACAAACGATATTTTTTATAAAATTATGGCGCGGAGTCTTGGAAATGTGGAGTATGACGCGGAGGCTGCACTGTATCCGGGGGCAAGCTATCCTGTCAGCGCGGACTTCATCCCGGAGATCCTGCTCGCAGACAGCAACGACGAATTATTGGAGGACACCGAACTTACGGATAAAAAGACACTGGAAGCGAAAATTGTGGCAGAAGAAATCAAGCATCTGATGAAAACGCAGCAGGTCACGGACAAGGCAGCCGGAACACTTCGGGCGGCGCATTACTCCGATATTGTAATTTTGCTCCGTAGCCTGTCCGGCTGGGCGGATTCGCTTGTGGAAGTGCTGAACGGAAATGGAATCCCGGCGCACACGGTTTCTTCAACCGGTTATTTTTCCACGGTGGAAGTGCAGACGGTACTGTCCATGCTGAGGCTTTTGGATAACCCAAGGCAGGATATTCCGATGGCGGCAGTGCTCCGCTCGCCGATGGCAGGGCTTACCGATGAGGAGCTTGCGGTGTTAAGGCTTGAAGATGGCAGTGTGCCTTTTCATGAAGCGGTGCTTGAACTGGCAGAAGGACTTTATGAAGAGGACGGGCAAAAAGAAATTTCAGATTCAGAGGCAGATCGGAAGCAGGGAAGAAACGCGGATGAGAAAACAGAAAATCATATAGAGATAACCGCTCACCGGAAATTACTCAAATTTTATAAAAAATACAAGCAATTACGGCAGCTCGTCCCGGACACTCCGATCCATGAGCTGATCGAGATCATCCTGCGCGAGACCGGATACGGTCATTATGTGGCGGCAATGCCGGCAGGAAACAGAAGAACGGCGAATTTAAACATGCTTTTGGAAAAAGCCGCAGCCTACGAGAAAACGAGTTACAAGGGACTGTTTCACTTTGTGCGTTACATTGATGAACTGCAGAAATATGATGTGGATTTCGGTGAGGCAGACATGGTCGGGGAAAACGAGGACGTTGTCCGAATTATGAGTATCCATAAGAGCAAAGGTCTTGAGTTCCCAATTGTGATCGTGAGCGGTATGGGCAAAAATTTCAATAAACAGGACACACGGAGCAAAATGGTGCTTCACCCGGAACTTGGTATTGGTCTTGACTACATGGACGGAAAAAAGCGTATCAAATCACCGACTATCGCAAAGAAGGCGATTGCAAAGCAGATCGATCTGGAAAATCTCGGAGAGGAACTTCGTGTGCTATACGTTGCCTTAACCCGTGCAAAAGAAAAGCTCATTCTCACCGGAACCTTAAAAGATGCAGCCGAAAAACTGGAATTTTACAGACAGCAGGTGAATCTTTCGAAAGCAGCAGACAGACCGCTTTCCTACCTTACAAGAGAAGGGGCTTCCGGTTATCTGGACTGGATACTTCCGGCAGTGCTTTCCTATGGGGACAAATACCCGGTCCGGATCGTGGAAGCGGCAGAGCTTGTTTTAGACGAAGTGGAAAACCAGTTAGAGCAAAATGAAAACCTGACAGAGCGGATCGAAGAGATTGAAGCGGCGGACACACAGCTGGTTGGACAGTTAAAACAGCGATTTTTGCAGCGTTATCCATATCAGGTTGACGTTTTGAGGAAAAACAAATATTCCGTATCCGAATTAAAGCACCGTGCGATGCGTGAACGGTTTGAGGCAGAACAGGAGGAGACGGTCCCGGCATTTTTGGAAGAACCTGTGACACCAACGATCCCTCTTTTTATCCAGAGACAGGGAAGTGTGGAACAGGAGGCACAAAATAAGGCACAGGATGCAGGGCAGGAAGCAGAAAGTAAAGCAGAACAGAAAATAAAATCAAATACAGCAAACTGTGGTGCGTTGAGAGGAACCGCAGTGCACCGCGTCATGGAGTGCTACGATTTTGCCTCAGAAAAAAGCGCGCAGGAACAGATGGAGGCTATGGAAAAAGAGGAGAAGATCACTGCGGATATGCGCGCACTTGTGAAAGAGCAGACTGTGGCAGATTTTGTTTCCTCGGAAACAGGAAAGCGGATGGCTCTCGCACAGCGCGGGGGAGCACTTTACCGTGAGAAACCATTTGTCATGGGATTTACGGAAGAAGAGCTGGAAAACTATGGTTTCGGAGTAGGCAGTAACACAGATTCCTGTGAGAACATCTACGAAAAAACAGACAGCGATCAGGAAAAGGAAGAACAGAAAAAAGTCCGTCATGAGGAGGACTTAACCTTAATTCAGGGAATCATCGATGTATTCTGGATTGAGAAAGACGGAATCGTCCTGCTTGACTATAAGACCGACCGTGTGCAGCAGGCAAAGGAACTCATCGACCGCTATGAGACACAGTTAAAACTCTATGCGGATGCATTGGAGCGTGTCTTTGCCGCACGAAAACTCAAAGTGAAGGAAATTTTGATTTATTCCTTCTCTTTGGAACAATTGATTACTTTATAACAGGAGAACAAAATGGGACAGATCATACTTGCCTCGGCATCGCCGAGAAGAAAAGAATTGTTAGAACAGATCGGACTGGAATTTGAAATCTGCCCGGCAAAAGGAGAAGAGGTTATCTCCAAAAGTGTGCCGGAGGAGGTTGTGATGGAACTTTCCGAGCAGAAAGCAAAAGAGGTCGCAGGCATGGTAAAAGCCTACGAGAGCGGACACGAGGAACTGATGACACCGCAGGACATCTTAGTGATCGGGGCGGATACCATCGTCGCATGCGATGATACCATCCTTGGAAAACCGAAGGATGAAGCGGGTGCAAAGCGGATGCTGAAGCTTTTGTCAGGAAGAAAACATGCCGTGTATACAGGCGTTACGTTTGTGTTTTTGGACAAAAATGGACGAGTGGGAGCACATACCTTTTATGAGAAAACAGAAGTTACCATGAAGCCGTTGTCAGAACTTGAGATTGACCGCTATGTTGCAACCGGAGAACCGATGGACAAGGCTGGAGCATACGGAATCCAGGGGAAATGTGCAATCTATATCGATGGAATCGAAGGTGACTACAATAATGTGGTCGGACTTCCTGTTGCACGTATTTATAAGGAACTGCAAAAGCTTGGAATTGATCCCTATCTATGGTAAACTGCATATACACACAATTACAAAGGAGAACAGCGTATGAACGAATTTGATGAAGTATGTCTGGAATATTTTCTGGCGTATCAGGAACA
>OHAH01002084.1_pt1 | contig 11098 bp, 10 predicted proteins | sample 1577071 | NCBI WGS metagenome assembly OHAH01 (sample SAMEA3541520, study PRJEB24748) | human gut metagenome | biome: human gut; feature: human-associated habitat; material: faeces | place: China | collected 2012 | reverse complement strand
GATGGCCAAAGTCCTCTACCCGGGCAAGGAGGATTTCACGCCCCGGAAGCGTGAGCGCATCTTCCGGGAGATACGCAACAACGACTGGGACGCCGTGATCCTCTCGCACGAACAGTTCGGCATGATACCCCAGTCCCCGGAGATACAGCAGGAGATATTGCAGGCCGAGCTGGACTGTGTGGAGGAGAACCTCGAAGTGCTCAAAGCACAAGGCAGGGACGTTTCCCGCGCCATGATGAAAGGGTGTCAGAAACGCAAGGCCAACCTGGAAGCCAAGTTGCAGAAGGTGGCGCACGCGCTGGAAACACGCAAGGACGACGCCGTGGACTTCCGCCTCATGGGTATCGACCACCTCTACGTGGACGAGAGCCATTATCAGAACTTTTAGGAATTTCCGATAAAATTATTCAATTGTTTAGCAATCATTTGTTTTGAGTCTTAATCAGTTCTGATTATATTCCGTCTATAATTGTAGAATAACATTCAAACAAGATGCGATTATGGACATATTTAATCTGAATGAAAAAGTCAAAGGGCTTGTTTCTTATTTACAAGACACAGGTTATTCAGCCATGTACATAGACTATGTGAAGAAAATGGCTGAATGGTTATCGGGCAATTCCGAACATTACAAATGGAAGAGTCTCACCGATGTTGAACCGACACTAAAAGAATTGTGGTCCAACAAGTATACTTGCAGAAACAAGGTACGCCTGTTACGTGTAATCTGCCAATATATCGAGAATGGATTATTACCCGACGGATGCAAACACTACATCAAACCTCACCATTACGAATTGCTTGGCGAAGAATACAGGAATGTAACGGACATGGCTTTCAACGTGGTAGGCAAACGTTGCAAATCATCAACAAACGTAAAGTATGCGCTATCCTCATTTTTCTTCCATCTGCAAGAAATGGGTGTATGCTCACTTGAGGCAATAACCGAGAATGCAGTATTGGAAGTGTTCTCGCAAGATGGGAAATCCGGGAAAAGCCATTCACTCAGATATTCGGTGGAATATGGACTGAAGGCCTGTTTGCCTCATTATGGTCAATCCGTTGAACGGATAATCGCATATTTGCCATCCATACCAAACAAGCGGAAGAACATCCAGTACCTCACAGGACAAGAATTGGCTGCAATCAAGTACACGCTGGAAAACGACCTCACAATATCCCTGCAAGACAAAGCCATCATAACCTTAGCCATGTATACAGGACTACGAGGGAGCGACATTTCAACACTCACACTCAACTGTTTCGATTGGGAACACGATCTGATAAAAATCACGCAGACAAAAACTGGACAGCCACTTACATTGCCGCTTCGTGCCGTTGTCGGAAACGCTATCTATGATTACTTGCTCAATGAACGTCCCCAATGCCGGGAACCATATGTATTTCTCACTGTGCGTGTGCCACACAGAAGACTCCACACAAGTAACCTTGATGCTATATGTTCAAAAGTCATGTACAAGGCAGGAATAAGACAAGGTGCAAATGAGAGAAAGAGCATACATCTGTTCCGTCACTATGTAGCGACATCTCTGTTGCAGTCAGGTGTGCAGCAACCAGTTATAAGCGCAGCCCTCGGCCATGCGTCACCTAATTCTCTCGACTGCTACCTTAGCGCGGAGTTCAAAAGGCTGAAGGAGTGTTCATTGAGCATAGAGTGTTTTCCCATAGGAAAGGGGGTGTTTGGCGGATGAAAACGATTTCGTTTCTCTCCAAAGTAATAGAAGGATACGTGAAATATCGTAAAGCTTCCGGGCGTGATAGCCATAGCTATGTCAAGAACGTAATACTTTTCGACCATTTTTGTGCAAGGGAATATCCAGAACAGACCGAACTTACCCAAGAAATCGTAGACAGATGGTGCAAGCAACGTTCATCTGAATGCACCAACTCTTGCGTGTCACGTGTTTATCCTGTTTTGGACTTTATCAAATACATGAACAAACGTGGAATGACGAAGATTAACTTGCCACAAGTACCAAGGTCTGTACCAAGGACTTATACGCCACATTCTTTCACACACGGGGAATTGAAACGCTTCTTCGATGTTTGCGATAACATTAAGCCAAGGCATGGCAGGCTTGCCGCTATCCAACGCATGACACTACCGGTGTTCTTCCGCTTACTGTACAGTTCCGGAATGAGAACGACTGAAGCCATTCTGCTGGAATGTAACGATGTAAACTTGGAAAATGGTGTGGTTTCAATTAAACGTGGTAAGGGGTATGACCAACATTATGTCGTTCTCCATGATACAATGTTGGCTCTGATGTGCACTTATGATAAAAAAATATCCAAGTTAGTCCCACACCGTAGGATGTTCTTTCCGACACTGGATGACAAGCCCCACACTCCAGCTTGGGTGACGTATCATTTCCGGGTGTTGTGGCAAAGTTGTAATTCATCCTATGCTATCCCATATGAGCTAAGGCACAACTATGCCATAGAGAACATAAACAGCTGGACACACCAAGGATTTGCCATCCATGACAAATTGTTGGTTCTAAGCAAGAGCATGGGACACCGGCAAATAGAGAGCACGCTGGCTTATTATTCCTTGACCCCAGCGATTTCTGATATAATGGAATATACAGAGAATCAATTATTAAAATTAAAGACAGATGAAAAAGAAGATTAATCCGCAAGCAATGCAGATAGCTGATTATCTGCATGACTGGCTCGAACACTATGTGCCTTCAATCAAGGCATGCAGTCCTCACACAAAGAGAAATTATAAGGTCTCCGTGAAACTCTATGCAGAATTCCTCAGAGTCGTAAAAGGCACTACACCAGAAACATTAAGCGTAGAATGTTTCTGTATGGAATATATAATAGAGTGGATTACTTGGTTAAAGGAAGATAGGGGGTGTAGTCCTGCAACATGTAATGTGAGACTGTCAGCCTTGCGCGTTTTTCTGAAATATTTGTCGTTTAGAGATATATCCTACATGTCTGCTTTCTTACAAGCGGAAAATGTTCCAAATGAGAAAAACTCTAAAAGAAAGGTCACTGGGCTCAGTAAACAGGCTGTTGATGTATTGTTGTCCATACCTAATCAAGGGAGTACTATAGGCTTTCGTGATTACACTCTGATGCTTCTCCTGTATTCAACCGCTGTGCGCATCAACGAGCTTTTGACTCTGAAAATTGGCAATATTGTTATGGATTGTGTAAAACCTCACATAATAGTCATTGGCAAAGGAAGAAAGAAACGTCCGATTCCTCTTTTGGCCAAACCAGCACAATACTTGAAAAGGTATCTTATCAAATACCATCCGAAGCAGAATGATGCGAATGCATTACTTTTCTGTTCAAAGAGCAAAGGCATATATGTCCCGATGTCCGCTGAAAACGTGAACAAGATGCTGAAAAAATATGCCACAATGGCTCATGAAAGATGCCAAGATGTTCCTATGGATTTACATGCTCATCAATTTAGGCATGCCAAAGCTTCACACTGGCTTGAAAATGGGATGAACATAGCCCAAATCTCATATTTACTTGGGCATGAAAGTATTCAAACCACAATGGTATATCTTGACATAACCACAAAACAAGAAGAAAAAGCTTTGGAAACCCTTGAAGGCGAAAATCAAAAGAAAATGAGAAAAAAGTGGAAGACAGAGGAAGGGAAAGCAAATCTTGAAATGCTTTTAGGACTTACAAAAATAAATTAAGTAGGAAAAGCTTTACTTTTTCGTTTTCCTCTTACTCATTAAGATATACAAATACTATTTGGTATATTATATAAACTTCCAGCAAAGTATTGTACCTGCTGGAAGTTATGTTAGAGTTCCCAATTAAGGACAGAGTCTAAAGGATGCTGAGATTGGTATGCGGAAAATAATTTCCTCTCATTTATAAGCGTTGATTCCTCTCGTTTTAATACATTCGAAATAAAGTTATTCAGAGATTTTGTACCTCTTAGAATTGGAACGATTTGAAGATACTCGGGTAGGACTGATTGTGATATTTCTTTTAATGTTAACCCTACAACAGTTGTTCTATCATATCCATACCCAACTTCCCAAGGGATCCATTTTGAATCCAATGCATTTTGGGATAAAAGACATAACATGTGAGTGCTATTTCTAATACCTGTCTTAATTGCACTTACAACCGAGTAAGGTTTCGTTCTGTCTATTTTTGTATCATATTCATCAAAATAGACATCAATACCAGAAGTAATAAAATAGTCTGCTATTTTTTTAGCAGTGTCCGAATCTCTTTTTTGGTGGCTTATGAATATACATAAACCACTTCTTTGTGCAATGGAATTTTCGGTTAAATAAAATCTATTTAATGCCATAATCAATTATTCTGCTTATCCATTTTTTTTACGCATTGGCCTTGATAAATCATAAGTACAAATGGTACGACCATTATATGCATTATCAATCATCTGTCTCAAAATATCCGGGGTTAGTTTATCCCAATTGATTACAGATATAAATGCATTGGGTTCGAGCAAATTATCAATGATACGCTCTGGTAGGTATGGGTAACGCCTATGATACTCTTCTCGACTATCAACAGACACCCATTGTGTTGTCTCTGGATAGAATGTTTTCTCACCACTATAAGCGCATGTATAATATTCACTTTTAACAGATGGTAGCAATATCACAATAATGCCAGACTTTTTATTCACCGTACCATCATACATACTTGAATACAACTCCCAATCAATATGTTTGCGTTTTTTTGTTTCAGTTCCTACAAGCAAAACTGTTACGGTTGTATCCTTCAAATGTTCGTCGCGTATATATTCGCGTATCTTTTGGTCATCCCAATCTTCTGGAATCTCTCCCATGTCAACAGAGCCATCAATGAATACTTTATTTTTTTCAGCCCAACTAACCAAACCTTCTTTATATTTTTGGTCATTGGCATGATGAAAACTTACAAATACTTTATGCATAATTTATATTAATAGTTAGATACTTTATTAATTCCCTTGAGAATCAATGATATTATCTCGGGAATATTAATAGAATTGAATAAAATTTCATTTTCATCTTTATCAAGTCCATTTCTAAGAATTTGATAATCATTATTTTCGAATTTCTTCAGTTCATCATAATTTATCGTTGGCAGACAATTCATTTGGCAATATTCAATTAAACTTTTATAATCCTCATTGTTTTTTGCTTCTTCAAATAGTTTTTCTGCTGTAGTTTCACCTTTCATTAGTTTCACTATTTGTGCAGAAGCTCCACCAAATCCTCCTAATAAATAAATTGGATGTTCTTTCTGTATTGCACAAATAGCCTCTTCAAATATACCGGCCATACGACCCTTGAAATTGACAACTCTGCCACCCAAAATGATACGTGCATTAACATTTTCTTCCATCTCCTTACGCATAATAGATAAAGAATTTGCCCAAAGAAACATTTTGTCTGGTGTAGTCGGCTCTAAAAACTTCCCCTTATCCTCCTCACTCACACCTTTGGGAATTTCTGTTTTTACTATTTCCACACGGTCGTATTTAAATTCAGCAATGTCAGATTTTAAGAGTCTATTAAATATAGGCCAAGCAAAATAATTTGTGAAATAGATTGTATCTGGAGCAGACTTTTCTTTTATACCATACTGACATGAAAGATCGCATAAGAGTTTTGTGAAACCACCAATTCTAAGATCACCTCCATACACCAGTTTAGCTCCAGCAACAAGCAGATGACGAGCTATTTCAACAGATAAATCATCAAACATGGCTTTGCCGATTCCTTTAGTTAAAGCCTCTGGAGTTTCTGAAATAGAAATGGCTATTTTCTTATCTTGCATCTTATCCATATTTGAATACAACTGACTTGGAGTAACAAAACTTGTAATCTTACCATTTTTATTCAAAACCTCTAACTCTTCACTGCCTAACGGTGGTTCAGGATATAGTATTGATTTAATACTATCTTCAACATTGATTAAATTCATTAATTCCGGAGGAACAGGAAGAATAGAAGTATTTTGCAAATCGCACTTCACTACCAATTGTTCAAGATATTCTTTCTCATAATATTGGTCTAACGCAGTACGTAGAAGCAAGATAATTACGTCATTCCATTTACCATTAAATCTAATCTTTGGCATATTGCCCAAATACGGGAATGTTCGAGAGGAAACTCCATTCAATACATTTACTAATATTGAAGGCACATTATTTTTCTTACCAGAGATAGCTTCAATTCGACACCATTCTCTTTCTGAATATGTATCAGATTCTATGATAACTAATAAGGATGAAGCTATACCTGAATGAATTTGTTGGGCAAATTGATGACCATCCAAAATATCATTAACATCGAAGAAAGAATCGAGTTTAGTATCTGAGCGCAAATAATCTCTTAAAGAAATTGCCATAGATTCACCTAAATGATCTTTATCCTTTTTGGAATGGCTAATGAATAATTTTAGCTTTTGCCCAACTTTATAAGACTTTAAATAGCGCAAAATATTATCATAAAGTCTTATTTGGAATTCATGCCAATCAGTTTCAATATTCTCATTTTTCAAACAAATAAACTGCTCTTCTTGAAGAAGTGGGTTTATATCGAAAGCATACTTGGATAGTTTGACGGCAAATATTTTTAGTGCCCCATTGGCTTGTTTCACTAATAATTCTTTTATATACTCACCCCATATAGTATTACAATACATATTGTCATCAACCAGTAATATTGCAATAGTTTTATTACTGAAGTTTGTATCTATCGGGGTAATTTGATTGGATATATCTGTTCGAAAAAACACTGGTATATCAAGACCATCTTCGAAAGGCCTACTTGAATTACGACACAGAAGATGATAAATTTTCTCATATGTTTCGCCACCTTTAGTATTATCCTTGTCATACAAGACATATACAGAAAGAGGTGTTTTAAAATTAGAACTCATAAAACAAAAAATAGAAGTGATTTATACTTAAATTAGAGTTTTAAATATATATTAAAATGTTAAGATACAACATGTCAGTGGAATTATTCATTCAATATTATGGGTGGTTAAACTCATGAATTATGAAAATTCCATGCGTATCAAATACAAAAATACAATAAAAAAGAAAATTATCTCATATTTCCGATATAAAATATGGTTATGTTATGTAAAGTTGCTTCATTAGTAGTAAATATCATTTTTCATACAAACTCAAAACTATATGTCAAAGTAACATCTTCTATAAAAAACACTAGACAATAAAAAACTGATATTCAGCTTAATATATAATTGTCACAAATAGATTAAAGGTGTAAAGTAGGCGGATGAAAACTGTCAGATTGTCTGCTTAACAAGTATTATGCGGAATTTGATATGCTCGGTGTTGATTGGAATGGGAGTTGCACAACTGCACTGGAGAATTAGTACAGAGATCAACAGCCTAGAATGCGGGAAACAGAAAACAAACTATGTACTTTATTTGACAAATACGAGAAACTTCCACTGATCAGTTTCCTTATAGAAACAGGAGACCAAATGCAATCAAAAGAATCATTAAGTTATCCAAATTTACGAAAAGGACTATTGAGCACATACATATCTACATTACAGCCTTATCTCCAAATTGATACAGAATATATTCTATACCCTACATATTACAGCCGTAAAAATAATCAGAACTTATTATATAGGAAAGATACTGAATTTCAATATATTTATAATATCAAACGAAAAAATAAGAAAGTTCTGATAATGATATTCACCAGCGATGCAAACCATTGATAATCCTCACTCTGCCACTCTCGACGTTCTTCGACAACATCGATACCCGCAAAACCGAAAAGTTTTTCCCGGGAAAACATCGGCAATACGAACAAAGAGCGGATGTTTTGGGCTGCAATGACATCGTGTTCGCACTTCGCCTCGTCCGGCATATCGTCAATATCCGAAAAAATGATCGGTCTGCCCTCCTGCAATTGCTCCATCCACCAGGGAGTTTCATCCATCGACAGATTACTCAACTGATTTATACCGCTCTCGACACCATGATCGTTCACTTCGTATCTGCACGCATACAACCGTCGCTCCCAATCGAACTCCACGATATAGACCCGGCTGCCGCGAAACATCTTGAGGATATCGGTCAACACCTTATTGATCGTCTTATCAATGGCGCCGGTATGCAGAAACGAAAGCAATGTATGAGAAATATTATTCAACCGGTAAAGAAGCGTATTCATACGCTCGATCGAATAAAGATCGACCGGAGCGACCCGCTCCTCGCTGATTTCCTGGGCGTATCCAGAAACAATTCGTCCGTTGCCGGATGCCGTTTCCTGCCGCAGAACCTTCCAGCGGAACCATACCTCCCCTCGAGGACCGCATAACGAAAAGACCCGCTCGGCAGAAAAGAGACTGGCATCCGAAACCATAAGAGTGCCGAGCGAAGTCCGGAACGACTCGCTCACCGACCGGAGAAAACGGTCATAGCTGATCTCGGATTCTTCACACCCTATCGTCTTGCAAAGATAATCCGATAAGACAAGAACCTGCCGAGCCGTATCGACCCTCCACCAGCCAATCTTTGCATCCTGCAATATTTCCTGCAATGCAGCCCCGTTTCCCATGATCCGTCTCCTTATCAAATTATAATGAGTAACAAAAATACAACCCATTACCGGGAGTTCCAAAAAAAGTGCAGATTATTGTCCGGCGCAACCACCGAAGCGAATTATTTTTGAACATTTTCTCCCACCTTTGTAAAAAGGAGGGATACTCGACCAAAAAAAACGAATCCGGTTGTTTTATTCTGCCCTCTTTTTTGTACCTTTGACTTCGTTTTAGATATTTCCGCTTCAGCAAGATGCAAATAAATTTGCTTTTGCACATGGCTTATTCGTATCTTTGACTTCGTCTTAGATACTCCGCCTCGGCAAAATGCAAATAAAATTTGCTTTTGCACACGGCTTATTCGTATCTTTGTTCTTGCTTGAACCGGACATAGTCGAGCGAAACGGGACAGTTTGTCTTGGTTCCAGGCATTCCGGTCCGCACGCAAACAATGCGAACATTTCAATTAACTCACTCCATGAGCGAACAAAACGTAATCCGGCTGCGCGGCGTAGCGATCTATCATACGGACGATCCTTTCGGCAGCCGCTCCGAAAAAAAGTTGCTGCAACAGGGAGAACTGATCTTGTCCGATCTGAATTTCGACATCAACGCCGGTGAATTCGTCTATCTGATCGGGCGTGTGGGAAGCGGTAAAAGCTCCTTACTCAAAACTTTATATGCCGAGCTTCAACTCATTGAAGGCGAAGGATACGTCGCAGGCTTCGACTTGCGAAAACTCAAACGACGGGACATTCCGATGCTGCGACGCAGAATCGGAATCGTCTTCCAGGATTATCAACTGCTCACCGACCGGAACGTCTTTATGAATCTCTACTATGTAATGAAGGCAACGGGATGGAAAAACGAATCAGAAATCCGCAAGCGGATCGACGAGGTACTCAAGGTCGTATCACTGGAAGCCAAAGGCTACAAGATGCCGTTCGAGCTTTCCGGCGGCGAACAGCAGCGTCTGGTCATCGCCCGCGCCCTGCTGAACCGTCCCCGCCTGCTTTTGGCCGACGAACCTACCGGCAACCTCGATCCGCTGACGGCCGAAGGCATCATTCGGCTGTTCCAGGAAATCGCTCGTCAAGGTTGCGCCGTAGTCATGTCCACGCACAACACGGCCCTCATCGAAGAGTATCCGTCTCGCACGATCCTCTTCTCGAAAGGCAAGATCAAGGAGGTTCCGGTACAAACGATGCTGCAGGATATTTAGCGAATACCCGCACAGACGGAAACCCTGAAACCTAAATTCATCATTGCCGGACACAGATAATTTCGACTAAAAAACAGGTTTGGGTTATGAAACTCCGCACTCTTTTCCGGTTGTTCCTGTTATTGGCGGCAGTGGCCCCAATAACCACGGCAAAAGCCGACAGTCTTATCATCGGCACAGATACGCTCAGACTGGACTTACATTGGTTGGACGACACTCCGCTGGACGAGTTGGCCCGCGACGACCGGGCATTCGAAAAAAAAATTCCAGGCACTTATTCATCAGCCTACCGTAGAGGGGTTCGTTATCTACATAGACGGTGATCACGAACACCATTCCTACTGGCGACTGATCGACGACAAACTCTACCTGGATCACACGATACGCAAATCAGACTACTCCGAAATAGATTTCAGCGGCATTTTCGTCCGCGACCATACCGGTTATTATCCGGCCACCTTCTATTCAGGCACACTTCCTATATCAGGCATATTCTACCAGGACGGAACGAAACCCATATTCGTTTTCGAGGAGGGGCGATTGACCTATACGAATTGGACATATCCTTCCTTTCCATGCCCCTCTCCGATGCTGGGCGATCTGCTGTTTCTGCACTTCGACTACATGCAATTCGCACAATTCACGGACAGGCTGTGGACCTGTTGGGTGCGTATCCTCCCGGATCCATCCGGAAACCCCATTACCATACAGCCCTTGATAGTAGCTCATAAAAGCGGAATCATCGATGCTTCGGATGCCGCTAAAAAAAGACTGAAAACTGCAATCGCCGACAGTCTGAAAACAGTAGATTTCATTTGCGACGTAAATTTTTCCCGGGGCAGCATACAGGCCGTTCTCAAAACATTCGAAATTCCCCGGCCGATATTATACCGCAAAGAAATCAGGAAAAACGGCCGACGGTTGGTCGGATATGAAAATGCGACCGGACGTCCAATCGTCCCTTTCGGGAAATACGCCCGATGCCACACACCCATCATAAGTGAAAACAGAATCGGGATCGTGGAAACAGACGAAGGAAAGTTTATAGCCATAGACCATACGGGTAAAAAGCTGTTCGAAATCATGTTTCAGTCCCCGGTACTTTCGGTCGAAGATTTATTCCGGTACGGTTATTTCATCTATGTCACCCGAAACGGCCGACAGTTCCCTACCTGTCTGGCCCCGGTTACCATCAGCGCTTCTTTCCGATCACTGTCCAAAAAATCACGAATTTCTTGCTTTATGCGTCTCTCTAACATCAGCCTTCACCTCTTCACCATAACGTTTTGAAGCTTTTCTGATATCAGTATG